>Ga0208511_100008_pt1 | contig 248545 bp, 227 predicted proteins | sample LakWasMet39_LOW7_2_FD_183879 | JGI IMG/M metagenome (GOLD analysis project Ga0208511, IMG submission 183879) | Freshwater sediment methanotrophic microbial communities from Lake Washington under simulated oxygen tension - Sediment Metagenome... | ecosystem: Environmental > Aquatic > Freshwater...
TCGATTCTTCTACCGACGTCGGTCCCTCGTTGCCGAGAGCCGCCGTCCGTGGATCTCCAGTCAGGTGATGACCGAAGATCTCCTTGCAACCTGATTTTCAAAGACCGGTTCGGGATGAAGCATCCCTGAAAGGTCACTTTCCCTCCGGCGCTGGCGTCGCTTTCGCTTCACCGTTTCGCCGTCGGGGAGGGCGGTTTTACTCGCCCTCCGTCCGCCGTCAACTCTTTCGTCGTTGCCGGCTTCTTTTTTCCCTCTGTCTTCAGCACCTCTTGCGGGGCGCTTCGTCAGCGGGAGGCGTCTTCTACTCCTCTCATTCGGGCCGTCAACATCCCTCCCGGGCATCGCATTCTTTTTTCGCAAACACCTGAAAAACAAGGCGATTCCGTTCGGATACACGGCCGTGTATTCCTTCGAACGATCAACCCAGCACCGAGGCCCTCCCCCGCACGCGCCAGGTCGTGAGCCACGGGAGCACGTCGCCCAGCGCAAATCGCAGCGTCCCGCGCGCCACCGGGACGCCGTCCGCCGCGCGCGCGACCTCGGTCACCAGCGTGGTCATGCCCGACAGCACCGTGGCGAGGCGCACGCTCTTCTCGCCGTGCAGCACGTACTCGACGCCGTCGTCCCCGGCGAAGCGAAGGTCGTACACCAGCGTGCCCACGCGCCGAAGCGGCCGCAGCGTGAGGGTGCCCTCGCAGGGCGAGCGCAGCGCCAGGCCCTCGATGATGGCGGCGCCGTCGAGCGCCAGCACCGCCCCCTCGCGCAGCAGCGAGCGCAGCAGCGAGGCCCCGTCGCCGGCGGCCGCGCGCACGGTGAAGCTCGCCGCGACGTCGCGACCGCTCGAGAGCATCTGGCAGCGACCGCCCATGGTCTCGGTGAACTCCACCTGCGCGTCGCGCGGCGGCGGAGGAGCGCGGCGGGGCTGCGGTCGGGAGGCCGAGTCCGCGGAGCGGGCGATGAAGCCGCTCGCGCGCTCGGCCAGGGCCATGATGGTCACCTGCGGGTTCACGCCCAGGGGGCCGTTGACGCACGAGCCGTCCACCACGAAGAGCCCCGGCACGTCGTGGGTCTCGTGCGTGGGGCCCACCACCGAGCGCGACGGGTCGGCCCCCATGCGACAGCTCCCGAGGGGGTGGAAGGCCGCCAGCTCGAGCTGATGCGCCGCCACCGAGGAGGGCGCCTCGCGCTCGAAGCGCTCGACCTCGCGCTCGCTGCGCAGACGCTCCCAGCCCCGCACGCCCATGTGCACCTCCCGCGCGCCACCCGCGAGCAGCAGCCTCGCGAGAAGACCGTGACCCCGCAGGATCTTCCTGCGGTCGACGTCGTTCATCCGGTAGGTGAGCAACGCGCTGCGGTCGGGGCCGAGAGAGACCCGCCCGCGAGAGCTCTCGGCGACCATGAAGCCGAAGCAGGCCAGGTGGTCGAAGCGATCGACGAAGTCGGTCCACGCGGGGCCGACGGAGGAGACCGTCGCCGCGGCCACGTCGAGGGGCACGAAGGCCCCCTCGAAGCGGATGCCCTCGGAGGTGAACTCGTCGACGCCATAGGACTGCGGGATGCCCTCCCAGCCGGCGATGCGCTCGTCGAAGTCGGCCCAGGCGTTGGAGGCAGGGTGCACCGTGAGGTTGCGCCCCACCTGGCCCGAGCGGTTGGCGAGGCCCTGGCGCAGCAGCATCAGCGGCGTGCCGATGGTCCCGCCGGAGAGCACGACGGTCTTCGCGAGCACCCGGATGCGAGCGCCTCCGCCCACGGCGCGCCCCAGCACGCCCACCGCGCGGCCTCCCGCGAGGAGCACCTCCTCGACGCGGCAGTGGTGGGCCAGCACGGCCCCGGCGCGCATCGCCGCCGGGAGGTAGCTCACGTTGGTCGAGCTCTTCGCCCCGGTGGGACAGCCGAAGCAGCACAGCCCCTGGCCGTCGCAGCCGGGCGCGTTGCGGGCCAGCGGACCGTGCGACCAGCCGAGCGCGGAGGCCCCGCGCGCCACCACGCGGGCGCTGCCGCCCAGCACCGACGCGGAGGGGACGCCCACCTCCAGGGCCGCCTCGACCTTCGCGAAGTAGGGCTCCATCACCTCCGGGTCGAGGCCCGTGAGACCGTCCTCGAAGCGCCAGCGTCGGAGCACGTCCGCCGGGGTGCGCAGGCAGGTCCCGGAGTTGATCGTGGTGCTGCCGCCCACGGTGACCCCCGTCGGCATCGCGATGAAGGTGTTGCCCACCAGGGCCCGCTGCCGCTGCATCGCGAGGCCCCGCTCCCACGCCCGGCCGCTGAAGTCTCCTCGGGAGAAGTACCCGCCCTCCTCCAGCACCACCACCGCGTAGCCCTCACTCGCGAGAGCGCGCGCCACGGGCCCTCCGCCCGCGCCGCTGCCGACGATCACCACGTCGGCCTCGAGGGTCTCCCCGTCGGACATCTCCCGGGCGTCGAGCATCCGCTCGTGCCACCGCGGGCGCTCGTCCACCACCGGGAGCGCGCTGAGGCCCACGCGCGCCCCGAGGCTCTCCGGGGGATCGGCCGCGATCACCTGCGCCAGCTTCAGCGGCGCGGTCACCCCGCGCACCAGCCCGTGCGTCGCCACGCCCTGCGCCAGCCGGGCGAGCGTCCCCATCCGAGCGGCGAGCGGCAGCGACGAAAGCCGGGCGCCCGAGAGAGGGACCGCCGCGAGGTCGAGCGCCTGGAGCGCCGCCAGCCACGCCCGGTCGGCCGAAGGGCCGAAGCGCTCGAGCACGGCCTCCACGGCGTCGACGGTGCGAGCGTCGGGAGCGCGCACGTGACGCCCCGCAGGGGTCGCCGCCTCCGCGATCGCCAGCAGCACCCGCGCCTCGTCGGCCCCGATGCGCCGAACACCACCCCGCCGGTCTGCCCCGTCTGCCATGTGTCCATCGCCTCCTCGCGGATCGCCGCAAGAAAAGTTGACCATATGGTCAGTATTTCCACAAGGGCGCGGCCGTGCCATCGTCGCGCGGCGTCATGGGAGGGGCCGACGCTCCCCTCGCGACGCGGGAGAACACCGATGAACCGGGACTGGTGCAACGGCTTCCGCTACGACGGCGGCGCGCGGGGTCACTACGAGAGCTACTTCCAGCGGGCCAACCACCCGACGAGGCCGCTGGCGTTCTGGATACGCTACACGGCCTTCGTCCCGAGGGGTCGGGCGGGCGACGCCGTGGGTGAGCTCTGGGCGATCTGGTTCGACGGCGAGGCGAAGAAGGTCTGCGCCGTGAAGCAGGTGGTCCCGTGGGCGAGCTGCCGCTTCGATCCGAGGTCGCTGTCGGCCACCGTCGGCGACGCGACGCTCGACGCCGCGAGGCTCACGGGCAGCGCGAGCTCGAACGGCCGCGCCATCGCGTGGACGCTCGGCTACGAGTCCCCGTCGGCCCCGCTGCTCCTGCTCCCAGAGGGGCTCTACTCGGGCCCCTTCCCCAAGGCGAAGGCGCTCGTGGGGTCGCCGCTGGCCGTGTTCAGCGGCGAGCTGCGCGTCGACGACGAGGCGTACTCCATCGAGTCGTGGGTCGGCAGCCAGAACCACAACTGGGGTTCGCGCCACACCGACGAGTACGCCTGGGGGCAGGTCGCGGGCTTCGACGACGCGCCGGAGAGCTTCCTCGAGGTGACGACCGCGAGGGTCAAGCTGGGCCCGGTGCGAAGCCCCTGGATGACGCTCCTCGTGCTGCGTCACGGCGGCGAGGAGTTCGCGCTCAACGCGGTCGGCACCGCGCTGCGCGCCGAAGGGCGCTACGAGTTCTTCGCGTGGAGCTTCGCGTCGCAGCAGGGTGACGTCTCCATCGAGGGGCGCCTCGAGGCGCCGCACGAGCTCTTCGTGGGTCTGCCCTATGACAACCCTCCGGGCGGGCGGAAGACCTGCCTCAACACCAAGCTCGCGCGCTGCACCCTCACGCTGCGACGACCAGGGCGCGACCCGGTGGTGCTCATCACGAAGCACCGGGCGGCCTTCGAGATCCTGACCGACCGAGACGACCACCGGGTGCCGGTGCTCGGGGTCTGACGGGGTCGTTGACCTGTGACACCGGGCCCCTACGCTCCGGCTCCATGAACCCTCTGCGCCGCAAGATGGCCATCGCCGCCTGGGACTCGCCCCGAGAGCCCAACATCTACGGCCGCATGACGCTCGACGCCGAGCCCGCGCTCGCCTACGTCGACCACCTCCGAAAGACCACCGGCGAGAAGGTCACGCTCACCACCGTGGTGGGCAAGGCCGTGGCCCTGGGACTGCGCGCGACGCCGACGCTCAACGGCCGGCTGCGCCTCGGGGTCTTCGTGCCGCACGAGCGGGTGAACGTGACCTTCCTGGTGTCCTTCGAGGAGGGGCGCAATCTCGCGAAGGCGCGCATCGACGACCTCGACCGCAAGTCGGTGATCGAGGCCACCATCGAGCTGCGCGAGCTCGCGGACAAGCTGCGCCAGGGGCGCGACAAGGCCTTCGACAAGAGCATGGGGCCGGTGCGGCTGCTGCCGACCTGGGCGCTCAAGCGGGTGCTCCGCGCGGTGGGCTTCGTCACCGCCGAGCTCGGGCTGTCGCTCCCTTCGCTGGGCCTTGAGGCCCTCCCCTTCGGGTCGTGCGTGATCACCAACGTGGGCACCTTCGGGCTCGACGAGGGCTACATCCCGCCGACGCCCTTCGCGGGGGTTCCGCTGTGGCTGCTCATCGGCGCGGCGAAGGACGCCCCCATGGCGGTCGACGGCAAGGTGGTGGTGCGCAAGCAGCTCACGCTCACCGCCACCATCGACCACCGCTTCATGGACGGCGCCCAGGGGGCCACGCTCGCGAAGACCATCCGTCGCGTGATGGAGAACCCATGGGAGCTCGACGGCCTCGACGGCCCTCCTGCGGGCTGAGCGCTCCCGATGGGCGCGGGAGAGACCGCTCCGTCACTTTCTTCGCCCGCTCCCTCCCCCGATGCTATCCATCGAAGGGCAGGGGCGGCCCAGCGCGATCCCACCTTCCCCCCCCAATGGGGTCGCGCAACGGGCCGCCCCGGCTTTTATCCGGGCGTCGACGTGCGCGCCACGAGCCGGATGGGCCTCGCCGGCCGCGTGGTCACGCCGTTCATCACGCTCGCGATGGCGGGCCCCGGGACCCCGTCGAAGCGGTACGCCGCGAGGACGCTGCCGAGCGCCACCTTGAGCTCGTAGCCCGCCATGGCCGCGCCCAGGCACCGCCGGGCGCCGCCGCCGTAGGGGTAGAACTCCCCGGGCGAAGGACGCCACGACAGGAAGCGCTCGGGACGAAACTCCGACGGCGACGGATAGAGCCTCGGGTCGAAGTGCGTGAGCATCACCGCGGGGCAGATCATCGTGCCCGCGGCGATGACGTGGCCGTCGAGGGTCCAGTCGCGCGCGAGGCGGCGGGCCATGATCGGAACGATGGGCTGCAGCCGAAGGGTCTCGTCGCAGACCGCGCCGAGGTAGGGCAGCGCCGAGAGCGCCGACGGCTCGGGCGTGCGCCCCAGGGGACCGAGCTCGTCGCGCAGACGGCCCAGCACCGTGGGGTTCTGATGCAGCCGGTAGAGCGCCCAGCCGAGCGTCGTGGCCGTGGTCTCGTGGCCCGCGATCACCAGGGTGCGGAGCTCGTCGAGGAGCTCGGGCTCGGGCAGCGGGGCGCCGTCTTCGTCGCGCGCCGAGAGCAGCAGCGCCAGGATGTCGTCGCGGCCCTCGGAGGCCGATCGGGCGCGGGCGATCTCCTCCCGGAGCTGATCGAGGAGGCGCCTCGTCGAGCGCTGGTAGCGATCCCACGGGCCGACTCCGCCCATCGGGCGATGCAGCCACGGGCTGAACATCAGCCACGCCGGGAAGCGGTCGATCACCTCGGAGACCGAGGACTGAAAGCGCTCGATGGCGCCCGGGTCGGTCAGCCCGAAGATCGCCCGCACGATCACGTCGAGCGAGAGCCTCTGGGTGCGCGGTAGCACCTCGAAGGCCTCCCCCGGAGCGACGCCCCGAAACGCCCCCCGCGCGGCCTCCGCGATCACGTCGCCGTAGGCCTTCATCCGCGCGCCGTGCAGCGGAGGGGCGAGCAGCTTGCGCTTCCGCCGGTGCCGCGCGCCGCGGGCGAGCACCACCGTCTCGTCGCCGAGGAGCGGCTCCACCACGCCCGAGGGAGGGTCCATCACGTCGGGGTCGGCGGAGAAGATCGCCGCCACGTGGCGCGGATCGCCCGTCACCACGTAGGACTCATCGAGCGTCGGCAGCACGAAGGGGTCGCCGTGCCGGTCCGCCAGCCGCCGGAGCATCCGGGCGGCGTCGTACACCAGGCCCCAGGTGTTCACCGAGCGGTGGAGCAGGTCCGCGGGCGCGGCTCCCATGGCGCTCACGCGACGACCGCCGCCCTCCGGCGGTAGCGCACCATGCACGGGGGCGCGGGGCGCAGCACGCCGATGTCGTTGAGCTTCGCCGGAGCGGCCGGGTCCACCAGCGAGAGCTCGTATCGCCGCAGCAGCATGCCGAGCATGATCTTCATCTCGTTGTTCACGAAGGCCGCCGCCCAGCAGCGGTGGCCGCCGCCGCCGAATCCGACGATGTGGTAGGGCTTGTCCTCGTCGCGCTCGGGGCTGAAGCGCTCCGGGTCGTAGCGCTCCGGGTCGCGGAAGAGCGCCGGGAGGCGCTGCGAGAGCGCGATGCCCGCCACCACGAGCCAGCCCTTGGGGACGTGGTAGTCGCCCGCGGTGAAGTCCTGCGCGGCGAGGCGGAGCAGCGTGTGCGTGACCGGCCGCAGCCGCTCGGCCTCCTTCACGCAGGCCTCGAGCCACGGCAGCGAGCGGAGCGAGTCGTAGTCCGGGCGTTCGTCGGGGCCGAAGACCCCGTCGACCTCCGCCACCGCGCGGGCGAGCGCGTCAGGGTGCTGGAGCAGCATCACGAGCGCCCACTCCAGGTGCCCCGAGGTGTTCTCCCGGCCGCCGAAGATGAGCCCGAGCACGAAGGTCACCACCTTCTCGTCGGGGATCGTCGGCTGGTCGAGGTAGCTCGCCGCGAGCAGCGCCTGGAGGAAGTCGTCGTGCGCGTCGGGGTTCGCCCTGCGCTCTCGCACCACCGCCCCGAGGATCTCGCGGAGCTTGCGCAGCGCGCGGTCGCGGCGGATGAAGCGCGGCAGCGGGAGGTTGGTGGGGAGCACGAACTCGAGTCCCCCCGCGAGGTCCTTGAAGAGCGACGCGAGCTCCGGGCCGAGGCGTCGGCGGAAGGGCTCGCCGAGGATCGCCCTGGCCACGACGTTCATCGTGAGCTGCTGCGAGACCTCGCAGAGGTCGAAGGTGCCATGGGGCCCGAGGGTGTGGAGCCACTCGTCGACCTCGGCGGTCATCTCGCCGACGTAGCTGCGGAGCTTCTTCCCGTGGAAGGCCGGGAGCATCACCCGCTTCTGCTCGTCGTACTCGCGCTTCGGCGCGGTGAAGAGCACCTTGTCGCCGAGGATGGGCTCGAGGAAGCTGTAGATCTCGCCCATCGAGAGCAGCGTGTCGGTGGACTCGAAGAAGAGGCGAAGCAGGTCGGGGCCCACGAGCACCACCGCGGGGTTTCTCGCGAGGCGGATGCCGAACACCGGACCGAAGCGCTGGTAGCCCTTGCGAAACAGGCCGAGCGCGTCGCGGCGGAAGTCGATCGCGTTGCCCACGAGGGGCAGCCCGGGGAGCATCGGGGGGAGAGGGAGCGAGGCGGGCGGGTTCACGTGGCGACTCCTTGGGGGGATCTGCGCGAGAGCACGCCGTGGTCGTGGAACCAGGCGTAGATGTCCCGCACGGTGTCTTCGACGGGCCGCGGCGAGTGACCGAGCTCGCGCGCGGCCCGGGCGCCGGAGATGTGCCGGTGGCTCTGCAGCGTGCGCACCATCTCGGGCGTGAGCAGGGCCTCGCGGCGGGTGATCCTCCCCCCGAAGGCGAGCAGGTGACCCGCGGCGTGGAAGAGCGTCGGCGGGATCACCCGGGGCTCGCGTCCGCCGACGTGGCGAATGGCGATGCGGGCCATGTCGAGGGAGGAGTTCCAGTGGCCCGGGAGGAGGTAGTTCTCTCCGCGGCGACCGCGCTCCGCGGCGGCGAGGGTGCTCTGCACGACGTCGCGCACGTCGACGAAGTGGAAGCCCCCGTGCGGCACCGCGGGCAGGCGGCGGCGGGCCACGTCGACGAAGAACCTCCCCATGCGCGAGGGCTCGTGATCGCCCGGCCCGATGACCCCGACGGGGTTGACGATCACCGCGTCGAGTCCCTGCGCGATGACGCCGCGCACGGCGGCCTCACCCGCGGCCTTGGAGCGGTCGTAGGGCGCGTGCGTCGGCCCCGGGCGCCGGTGCTGCTCGTCGATCTCCCCGGCGGTGGGCGTGAGGTCGAAGGCGTGCACGGAGCTCATGTGCACGTAGCGCCGGACGCCCGCGCGCAGCGCCTCGGTGGCCGCGTTGCGGGCGCCGTTGACGTTGACGGCGTGCACCTGACCGTCGCGGTCGGCGTCGATGGAGATCTTCGCCGCGAGGTGAAACACCGTGTCGACCCCGCGGAAGGCGGCGCGCAGTGTCTCCGGGTGGCGCACGTCGGCGATGGCCAGCTCGACATCGAGCCCGCGGAGCGAGCGCGACGGAGCAGGGACCACCGCCCTCACCCGGTGCCCGCGGTCGAGCAGGGCGCGGAGAAGGTTGTTGCCGATGTGACCGGACGCGCCGGTCACCGCAACGAGGGCAGAGGCCGAAGTCATGGCGAGGATGTTCCTTCGCCCGGGGCTCGTCACGACGTCAAGGGCCGTCACACATGGTCTTGAAGACCATGTGGTCTTCATGATCGATTGATATGCAATGAGAGCTGCCTGGAGGATGTTCGCGCTCTGTCTCGCGCTCGCTTCAACCGTGAGCGCCGATCCGCAGCCGGGTCGGCTGATGCCGGCCTTCGCGGTCAACGACCTGGTCGGCGCGCAGCACACCCGGAGCGACCTCTCGGGTCGATGGACGGTGCTGCTGGTGATGACCGACAAGGACACCCACCCGGCCATCTCGCCCTGGTTTCGCCGGGTGCGCGAGGCCGCCCCGCACGTGCGCATGGTGACCATGGCGGCGCTCGACCTCTTCGCCCTGGTGCCGACCGCGACGGTGCTCTCCGAGGCCCGGGAGAACACGCCCCGCGCAGGGTGGAGCGACGTGTGGCTCTCCCGCGACGGCTCCCTCGCCGACGCGCTCGGGCTCCCGGAGAGCGAGGTCCCGTGGGTCATCGTGGTGTCTCCCGCGGGGCGGGTGGTCGAGGTGGTCCACTCGATGGTCGGCGACGAGGCGCTGGCCCGGGTGGTCGCCGCGCTCCCGCAGCGCCCTGCGGCAGCGCCGGAGGCGTCGGCGAGCGCCCGATAGACGCCGACGACTCGCGGCGGTCGCGTGCGGCGTGTCGATCAGAGCGTCTCGAGGTAGGCCGTGAGGTCGTCGATCTGCGCGGGCGCGAGCTGCGAGGTGTGACCGTGGTTGTCACCGCCGCCGCAGTCTCCGAAGCGGTCGCGAAGCGTGGGCGCGCAGCCGTCGTGAAGGTACGGCGCGCGCCAGCGCAGGCCCAGCAGCGAGGGCACCTGGAAGGCGGCGGGTGAGCACCGCGTCGACGAGGTGGCCGAAGTCGCGGAGGTCGCCGCTCCAGTGGAAGGGCTCGGTGCCGGGCAGGCCGCCGCGGAGCATCGGGGTGCGGCGCGGGCCGACGTCGGAGAAGTTCCAGGTGTGGCCGTCGTCGTTGCCCTCGGGGTGGCACGACGCGCAGGTCATCGACCCCTCCGGGTTGGTGTGGAACATCCGGTGCCCTGTGTCGGCCTCCGCGCTCCCGCCGAGGGGAATGCTCGCGAGGTCGCTTGTGAACACCAGCGCTGCGGGCGCGCGGTCTGCACGAGGGCGCCGCCGTCGGGAAGCGCCGCCGCGGCCACCACCTGGCCGAGCGTCGACATGCCCTCGCTCGGCGGAGTGCGCTGCACGCAGCCATCTCCTTCGATCAAGCCTGTAGGGAACTCCAGCCACCCCGAGGTGCCGGCCCTGCCCCAGTTGCCCGGCATCGCGACCACGGCCTTCCCATCGGGCAACACCGCGAGGTCGATGGAGAGCGAGTTGGGCGCCAGCGAGAGCGAGCGCGAGGGCGGACCCTCGACGCGCACCACGCTCAGCATCGGCCTCACGATGCCCCCGTTGCACGGGACACCCGCGTCACCGTTGGCGCCGCCCGCATAGCCGTTGTCGCCGGTCGACACCCTCCCGGAGGTCGCGCGCTGGTGGAGGATCACGATGGCACCCATGGGCGTCACCACCGTGCGCCATGCGACCTCGCGGTCAGCGCCGCCGGGGAACCGCTGTAGCACCCCGCCCTCCGGGTCGAGCGCGACTCGAGGTCACCTCATCGATCAGCACGGGACGCTCGAACGGGCGCGGGCCTCGCCGGCGATGGATGCTCGAGCCGGATGGAGACCGCCATCCAGAGGACCCCGAGTCCGAACATCATCAGCAGCGCCCCCATGAGCACGGCGGAGGCCCGAGCCACCGCCGGCCGCCTTGCCTCCGGCGTGAGGTGCTCGATCAGCCCATGGCCCCGCGGTTGGAGCAGCGTCTGCCCTCCCGAGATGGCGAAGCACCCCGCGAGGACGAAGCAGACGCCCGCCGGGAAGAGCAGCAGCGAGAGGCCCGTGAAGATCACGGCCGCGAAGCTCGCGATGCCCACGATCAGCGCGCCCACCTGCCACGCGTAGGCGTTCGATCTGCGCGAGAGGCTCGCGCGCGAGGCGTCTTCGTCGAACTCTCCGGCCATGACCCTCACTCTACGTCCGCGGACCGTCGTGGCGATCGCGACCACGCGCGGGCGTCGGTCCGGACGGTTCGGCGAGGAGGCCGGGACCGCCGACACGCGCTGGTCGCTGCCTCGCGCTCACGTCGGAGCGCGCGCCCTCTTCACGAGCGCGACCATCGCCTTGCGCACATCGTCGGTGGTGGTGAGGGGCTGGTCGAACGCAAGGCGCGCCGCCTTCGGCCCCCTCGGCGTGCTGATCGCCAGGTCGAAGCCGTAGCGATCGACCGCGGTCATCGTCGCAGCGCTCGCCTCGGGGACCAGGAGCAACCCCTTCGCGTAGGCGAGCAGCGCGTCTCCGTGATCGTCGTTCATGTGCGTGAGGATGCCGGTAGCGGCGCCTGCGAGCGGGTCGGGCTCGGCGCGCGCGTAGTCCTCCGCGCCCACCCACGACATGCGGCCGAAGCCGCCCACGTAGCGGAGCGCGCTCGGCTCGAGGCGATAGAAGGCGAAGTCCTCGAAATCGACGTAGTACCCGGCGCGCGGCTGCGCGGCGAGGAAGGTCGCGCGCGCGTCGGCGACCTCGGACGCTGGCACCTTCGTGCAGGGCCCGAGGAGCGTGACGCGCCCGAGCGCGAGCACCTCCTCGTGGCGACCAGGCGGCTCGGTCACGAGCATCGACGCCTCCGCGTGATCGTCGAGGTTCTGCGTGTGCTCGGCGAGGCGGGACAGCAGCATGAGCGGTCGGCCCACGCGGTCCCACGCGACCGTCACGAGCGACCCGTACGGATACCCGGCGGGCTCGCGCGCGATGGTGCAGAGGGTCGCCGAGCGCGCCTCGGCGACCAGCGTGCGACAGCGCTCGGCGTGGGTCGGTGCGCGGGCGGCGAGCAGCTCCGGGCGGTCGTCGTCCGCGCCTTCGCCGCGCCCGTGACGGCCTGCTCTCGTGGGGTCGTTCACCATGCGGAAGAGCTAGCACGGCGCGACGGCACGGAGCAGTTCGCCCTCGCACGACGGGCGCGTGCTGGCGCGGGTGCAGACCGGGCTCACGGTGGGTCCCCTCTACGGCGCAGGCGGGATCGAGGTCGTGCGAGCCTTCGTCCCGTAGTCCCCCCCACTGTTCACCAGGACGATGCAATCGAGGAGAGAGAATATCGACGCACCGGAGCAGGGGGCGCCCTACCTTCGGCGGGTGTCCGGCCCCCTCCCCCGACGCCTGCTCTTCGTGCTGTGGTCGGCGTCGGCGTGCGGCGCTCGGACCGGCCTGGAGGGCCCTCCCGACGCGGCGGTCGAGGCCGCCTCGGACGTCGCGGCGACGCCCGATGCCGGCCCCGGGGACGTCCCGCTCCAGCCCCCGTCGTGCGGTCGGCAGACGCCCGTCGGCAGCGTCCGCTTCGCCGTCGAGGGCGTGACCGGGCACGCCGCCATCGACGCCGACGGGACGATCTACGCGCCCTACGAGACCGCCGAGCGCGGCCGTGGCGTGGTCGCCCTCGACGCCTGCGGCCGGGAGCGCTGGCGTGCGCCTGCCGTGCGGCCCACCCGTGGAGGCCGGGTGCTCGGGGGCGAGGTCCGCCTCTCCACGGGGGGCGACGTGCTGCTCACGAGCATGTACGGCGACACGGCCGCGCGCGGGCTCTGGCGCTTCGGGCGCGACGGCGCGGCCCGGCCGCCGTACCCCGCGGTCGATGCCGTGGTGCGCTTCGTCGGCCTGCCTCCTGGGCGCGGGCCCGTGCTGGTGACCCAGGGGGCGATGACGACCGTGGGGCGCCTCGCGGGCTTCGACCTCGCGGGTCGCCAGACGCTCGACGCCCCCGACTGGTCCAACGTGAACGAGTGCGCCGTTTCGGGCACCGTCGTGGGCTGCCTCGACACGGCGCTCGACCTCGCCGGGGGCCGCAGGCTCTGGTCGGAGCCCTACGAGATCCTCGACGGCACGCTGCGCCACGCGCTCCCGCCCGCGATCGACGGCGACCGCATCTACGTCGCGTTCTTCGGCCTGAGCTCCTACGTGCTCGTCGCCCGCGAGCTGCGCACGGGCCGGGCCCTCTGGCGGGTGAACCTCGCCCGCTCGACGCGCGGCCAGGTCGATCTCCTCATGGGCGCGCCCGTGGTCGGCGCCGACGGCACGGTCTACGTCTACGTGAACGTCCACCGCGGCGGCGGCGCGAGCGGCGAGCTGGTCGCCGTACGCCGCGACGGCACCCGCGCCTGGGGCTTCGGGGCCGACGCCACCCGCACCGACTACCAGCGCTACGCCACGCACGCCGTCGGGCGCGCCGGCGTGATCTACCTCGCGGTGGGACGGGCGCTCTACGCCGTCGGGGAGGACGGCCGCCAGCGCTGGACGCTCGCGATCCCGGAGGGCGCCAACGCCTCGGCGCCGGTGCTCTCGCCCAACGGCGACCTCGCCCTGCACACCGACGACGACCGGCTGCTGGTCGTGGCGACCGAGTCCGCCGGCGCAGCCCCGTCGGCGTGGCCCCTCACCGGCGGCGACGCGCGAAACGGCAACGCCCGGTGAGGTCCTCCGGTCACAGCTTCGGGCCGGGCGTGGGGCGCGGCGCCCTCAGTAGGAGGGGTCGCCGCGCGTGATCCATGGCCCTGCCGCGGCGCCCGGCGGATGCAGCGGCGCCACATCGCAGCCGGTGGTCGCGCCCGTCGCATCGACGCGCACCGTGACGTCGAGCGCCCTCCACATCGCGCCGAGTCGCAGCCGCCCTGGATCGCCAGCGAAGTCCATGATCGCCCCCGGCGGCGCGCCCACCGTCGCCCACCGTCGACCGCCGCAGAACACGTTGACGATCGGGCGCGCCGGTCCGCCGGAGAAGTTCGCCACCATCACGCGGAAGCGCTGGCCGTCGCGCGGAACGTCCACGTTGATGTTCTCGGGACGCCCGTGGCTCTCGGCGTCGTCGCCGCGGGCGAGGTCGATCCGAGGGTTGGCGCACGCTCCGAAGGCCCTCCACGCCGGGCCGCTCGGCCCGTCCTCGCAGGCCGCGAGCGGCGACGCCGCGAGGCCCCAGTCGACGCGAGGGAGCGGGCCCGCCACCGTCGCCGCGCAGTTGAACGGGTTGCACGACGTCGGCAGCGCGAGGTCGGCCACGGGCCCTTCGGTCCCGCGAAACCAGGGTTCCGTGTTGTCGGGCGCGTGAAGGTAGAGGTCGAGGTCGACCGTCGCGCTCGTGTCCCAGCAGAGCTCGACCCGCAGCCCCGGAGCGCCGACGTGCACCACGAAGACGCACTCCTGCGCGGAGTCTTCGCCCGTCACCCGCAGGGTGACGGCGTAGTCCCCCGAGAGCAGCGGCGTGAACACCGCGTCTTCGGTGTCCGCGCCCGTCAGGGTGAACGTGGGCCGTCCGAGGAGCTCGTCGCAGGCACCGCCGCGCACGGTCCATTGCCACCGCCACGCGCCGCGAGGGAAGAACGCCCGGCCGCGCAGCGGGTATGGGCTCAACGGCCTCCCATCGGGCACGCGCGGATCCCCCGGCCCGGGACAGGTGAAGTCGTTGTGGCAACAGAGCGACTCGTCGACGCAGCCGTCGCAGTCGTCGTCGAGTCCATTGCAGACCTCGGCGGCCGGTCCGATCGAGTCCTCGCACGCGCCCCACCGCCCGGTCGCTCCGGCGCCCATGCAGCGGTGCGTCCCAATGCGGCACCGCCCGACGCCGCGCTGCCCCGGCGTGCCGTACGAGCAGGGCTCGACGGCGCCCGGGACGCAGTCGCAGTCGAGGTCGATGAAGTGGTCGCAGTCGTCGTCGATCCCGTTGTTGCAGATCTCGCGCGGCCCGCACCCCGCCCCGGGCGCGGAGCACGTCGCCGCGTCGGGACCCGGGAGGCACGGAACGACGTCGACCGGCGGGCGGTCCAGGCGCTCGACGTCGCGACCCGGGCCCGCGTCCGGCCACGACCCACGGAACAACAGCGGAGGACGGTCGCCGCAGCCCGCGACGACCAGGAGGGCAGCGACCCACGCGAAGCCTGCCTGAACTCGCACCGGATCCCTTCTCCGCGGAAGCGGACTCCCGCCGTCGTCGACACGACGCGATGACCTCGATGAGTACCGCGGCCATGTCCGACACACCACACGTCGAGAGGCGGACGCTGCCCCGCTCGGTCGGCTGCACGGGATCAGCCAATCCCTTTCACGGTGCGCGGACATCCGCGTTGACCCTTCGCTCGAGGTCGGCGGAAGGTGCTGTGATGACGAAGCTGGGGGGATGGGTCTGCGGGGCGCTTCTGCTCGCGCTCGGTTGCAGCAGCACCGTGACGGACACTCGCGCCTCGGCGGACGCCGCCACCGACGCGTTCGCCATCGACGCCACAGGCCCGGCGAGCGACGCCTCGCAGGACGCTCGCGATGCCCATGCCGTCGATGCCGCCGCCGACGTCCCGAGACCACCGACCGGGAGCAACCCCTGCGCGGCTGATCGAGTCGTCGACCTCGACCGGGTGGGCCTCTCGACGGAGTACGGAGTCGGGGCCGTCGTCGATCAGACGGCCGCGCCGGAGGTACAGATCGACCCGGTCGTTGGCTCGTGCGGTCGGATCTATCGCCCCGTCGTGCTGCGCCTCCGCGCGCCCCGAGACGGACGCATCTTCGTCATCACCACCGACGGAGCAGGCCGCACCGACGCCGCGTTCGTACGACGGATGGGTCGCTGTGACGCCTCGGGCGCTGCCTTCACCTGCGACGCCTCCGAGGCCTTCTGCGCCGCCCAGGGCGTCTGCGGGAGGCTGCTCGGTGACGTGCACACCGGGGAGCCGATCGACGTCGTGGTCGGCGTCACCACCCTCGAAGGTGGCTCTCTCAACCCGAGATTCGGGCGGCTCGCGCTCACCCTCGCCGTGCTCCCGGCGCTGCCGCTCGGAGCCCCGTGCCGACCGTACGCCACCGGGCCGGACGCCCTCTGCGCCGAAGGGCTCACCTGCAGCGCGGTCGGCGACCCCGGGTGGATCGCTCGCTGCGTGCGTCGGACGGCCGCACTCGGAACCTGTCCTGCGCCGATGGATCGCTGCGGCGACGGGGAGACCTGCGTGCGGGGCATCTGCATGCGCCTCCTCCCGGCAGGCGCGCGCTGTAGCCCGGGCGGCCCGTGGGCCTGCCCCGCGGACACCCAGTGCGCCCGCCAGGGGCTCTCGTTCGTCTGCGCGCCCGCGGGCGCCCTCGGAGCGCGCTGCCGCGCCGTCCCCTCGGAGGCCGCGACCGCGTGTGACCCCGGGCTCCGCTGCGACGGGACGGGGCGATGCTCACCCCCGGTCGACCGCCTCGGGGTCTGCGACGGGGAGATCCCTTGCGATGCGGGCAGCCGCTGCGCGCCGGGCAACCCGCCGCGGTGCGTTGCGCCCGGGTACTCGGGCGGCCCCTGCCTCCTCGAGGGAGGCCGCCGCCGCTGCGCCGAAGGGCTCCAGTGCGGGCGCACCGACGATGTCTGCGTGCCCACGGTGGGAGAAGGGAGCCGCTGCGGCCTGTCGACCCACGACCAGCCCGAGTGCGGCGAAGGCCTCGTCTGCGCTGGGCAGCTCTGCACCCGCACGGGCCATCTGGGAGACCCGTGCTCACCGGTCGGTCGGCAGGTGGACTGCCCCGCGCCGCTCACCTGCGCGGCCTACGTGTGCTCCACGCCTCCGACGGAAGGGCAGCGCTGCACCTCGCTGCGGGCCTGCGCGCCGACGCTGCGATGCAGCCGCGAGATCATCTGTCGGGTTCCGGGCGGGCTCCGGGCGCCGTGCCGCGTGGAGGCGCCGCGCTGCGACGAAGGCCTCGGTTGCAGCGGCGATCGCTGCGTCCCGGTGTCCCCGATCGGGACGCCCTGCCCCAGCGGCGGCGATGGCGTCTGCACCGAACCGCTCCAGTGCGGGTCGCGCCTCGGCGGACCGGCCGGGTGCTTCACCACCGCCGTCCCCTGCGCCGACGGCTGCCCCACCGGGTCGGTGTGCCGCGACGGGGAGTGCGTCGTCGACGGCCGGTGCGATCGCTCGGGCGCGACCCCTCAGCCCTGCGGCGAGGGGCGCTACTGCGTAGCGGTCGGCGGTGTCGTCTCGTGCGTCGCGGTCGGCGCGCGCGACGGGCTGTGCCGGATGGATCAGTCGGCCCCCTGCGACGACGGGTTGATCTGCGCCGCCGACCGCTGCGTGCCGCTGCTGGGCGAAGGGGCGGCGTGCCTGGGCATCCCCGGGCGCTCCGGCGTCTGCGGGCCGGGCCTCGCGTGCTCGCCGCCGAACGGATGCGTCCCGGGGAGCCCGAGCTGCGCGTGGCCGGAGCACAGCAGCCTCGACGGCACCTGCCGCGCCGCTGCGCCCGCCGGGACCCTCCATGGCGACTGCCATCGCGCCCCCGATGGCCGCGCTCGCTGCGAGGGCTCGCTGGCCTGCGAGCCCTCCACGCTGCGCTGCGCGACGGTGGCCTCGCCGGAGGAGCCCTGCGACGCGCTGACCCGTCTGTGCCCCGAGGGCACCCGCTGCGTCTTCGGCAGCGCCCCGCGGTGTCAGGCCTCTGGTGGGCGGGGGCTGCCCTGCCGCCGTGCCGTCGCCGACCTCTGCGACGAGGGACTGGTCTGCGGCGCGAGGGGCTGCCTGCCGGTTGCTCGCGACGGAGAGGCCTGCGAGCTCGCCGATTCCGGCCGCTGCGAGAACGGGACGCAGTGCCTCGCGGGGGCCGACGGGTCGCCGCGCTGCACCCGGGTGGGCATCGAGGGCAGACCGTGCGCCGGTCCCTCGCGCGACGAGTGCGCCCCGGGCGCCGCGTGCGTGGGCGGCGTGTGCGTAGCAGCGCTGGCGGAGGGCGCGGCGTGCACGGATGCCAGGTCGCGCTGCGGCGAGGGGATGGGCTGCGGGCCGGGGGTGGCGAGCCCGCGGGTGTGCCGTCGCCTCCGAACGCTCGGCGCGCCGTGCAGCTCTTCCTTCGACTGCGGGCGAGACCTCGTGTGCCAGGGCGAGTGCGTTCCGCTGCGCTACGCGGGCGAGGCGTGCGACCCGGCGAGGCGCGCCGACGGCTGCGAGCAGGGCTTCACCTGCGAGGGGGGGCGCTGCCGCGAGCCGAGAGCCGGTGAGCCGTGCGCGAGCGGTCGCTGCGCGGTGGGACTGCGCTGCATCCGCGACCAGTGCGTGCGCCCTCGCGACCCCGGCGAGGCCTGCTCGCTGATCGATGACAGGACGCCGTGTCGCGACGACAGCGCGTGCGCGAGCGAGGTGTGCCGGGTGCTGGGCAGCCGCGGCGCCCTCTGCCGGAGGGGGCCTGGCGCGCTGCCCTGCGACGCCGGGCTGCGGTGCGACGTGGTCGCCGACCGCTGCGTGCCGTGAGCCGTGACGCCCGGGCGTGCGTGCCGACCGCCCCGCCCTGAACCCTCAATAAACCCCCGGCAGGATCTTCCAGCGCACCCGCCGGCAGTACTCCTCCCAGTCCTCGCCGTACTTCTTCCGGCACCGCCCGTCGTCGCGGCGCGCCCTGTCGACCAGCAGGATCGTCAGGAAGAACACATAGAAATACGGCAGCGCATGCTCGACGCCCGCAGGGAGCGTCCACGCCAGCGCCAGCATGATCTCCGGCACGTAGTGGAAGTGCCGCGCGATGCCCCAGTAGCCCGAGGCCAGCAGCAGGTTCGTCCGCTCCTCCCCGTCGGGTCCGCGGTAGCGCGCGTGGATCAGCTGCGGCTTGCGCCCCCAGATGGTCGTCTTGCCTCCGGTGTCGCGCACGCGCTGCCGCTGCTCGTCGGCGGCGTAGTTCACCGCGATGGAGAGCAGCCCCAGCGCCACGATGGCCGCCGCCACGACCGGGTGCAGGTCGCTGCGGCGCTGCGCGATGTACATCCCCGGGAGGCAGTACACCGACGGGACCCAGCACAGCACGCCCCAGCAGATGTAGTAGCCGAAGTGGTCGTGCATGATGTCCAGCGACCGGAAGTACCCGGTCTCCCAGACGAAGAACTTCAGCAGGTACACGACGGTCACCGCGACGCACGCCGCCATCGCCCAGGTGACGCGCCCGGTGAGCCGCCACTGCGCGCAGGCGAAGAGCACCACCGAGACGCTCCATCCCATCATCGAGATGCGGCAGTTGATGAGCTGCTTCACGTCCGCGCCGAACAAGGTCGGGTGCAGCTCGACGCCCTGGAAGAAGTCGAAGGGCAGGTGCCCGGTGTAGCGGGCGTCGGTCGTCGAGGGCCAGCGGCGGCCCTTCCAGTACAGCAGCGCGCAGAGCAGCAGCGCCCCCAGGTTGAGCACCACCAGCATCGAGCCGTAGTCGCGCCAGAACGCCACCGGGTCGAGCGCCCCCGTGTACACGCCCAGCAGCACCGCGCCGTGCGACACCGCCCACGCCAGCACGCCGTTGCGGCGGTACACCGGCTGGTTGCCCTTCGGCGTCACCGGGCCCAGGAAGCGGGCGCCCGGGAGGGTCCAGAGCAGCACCGCCTGGAAGAGCGCCCAGGCCAGCACCGTGCGCAGCGCCGTCAGCGAAGGGCGCGGAAACTCCCGCGCGAAGGTCGCCGCGTCGAAGTCCCGGATGAAATCGCGCGCCGACCCGCCGTGGTGATAGACGACCACCCACAGTACCTCCGCGAGGAAGGGCGTCAGGACCATCAGCAGCAGCGGCCCCAGCGTCAGCCGGAAGAAGCCCCCGTCGGCGGGCTCGACCCGCGGCGGCGGCGGTCGATCGGAGGGATCCCATCGGCCGGTGAGGATCCACGAGAGGAGCGAAGGGCTTGGCGTGGTCACGACCAGAGCGATGTCACGCGCCCGCGCGACGCGAGTCAACGTCGGGCCCCATCGACCTCGGTGCCTCACGCCTGTGCGGGGAGTCGGCGCGAGACGCTGGGCACTCACTCACCCGGCGGCGTCAGCGTGTGTCCAAGGTCCGCACTCCAGCCCGGGTTGAAGCGTAGGAGACTCCCGCCGCCATGAGATCACGCCGACCGATCGCCTCGTCGCGCAGCAACGCGCTCCCCACGCTGGTCGCCCTCCTCGCCGCCGGGGTCTCCTTCGAGGCGTGCCTCACCGAAGCCCATGCGCAGACGCCTCCCCGGGCCGACGCCGGAACCGGCGCGCGACCGAACCACCCGCCGCCCCCGCCGACGCCTCCGGGCGGCATCGCGCCGGTGCATCCGCACCCCACCCCTCCGCCTCCGCCTCCCCCTCCGCCCGAGCCCCCCATCTCGGTCGAAGGCGGCATCGGCAAGGTCAGCGCCCTGAAGTAGTCAGCAGCCCACGAGGCGCGGGCGTCAATCCCAGGAGTAGCCGATGAACACGAGCTCCGAGGGGGCGCCGTTCTCATACGCGACGACGTAGCGGGCCGCGCCCCGGTCGAGCTCGTCGAGCAGCGGCCCGCAGCCGCCGATGGTGACGGCCTCTGGGGAGGGTGTCAGCGTGCCGAAGACCGCCATCAACTGCGCGTCGGAGGTGGGCGACGCGCCGCCGGGTTCGACGGCGTCGCAGAGGCCACGGATGTCGAGGATGGAGGCGGTACCCTCCACGCCGTCGAGGCACACCTCGCCGTCGTCATCGACGTCGGGCTCGCGCATGAAGAACGCGTCCATGTCATCCAGGGTCGCGAAGCTGCGACCGGGGACGGGGGTGTAGCTCCCCTCGCGAAACACCCTCGCGCGGGTCTCGGAGAGCGCCTCCGCGATGCTCTCCCGCCACGGTCCGCGGACGATCCATGGTTCTGCTCCCATGGGGCGGGACCGTAGCATCGAGACGCCGGTCCGCTCGACGGCGGCGACTCAACGTGGTCCATCCTGGGAGGGCGCCGCGGGTACCGTGCCGACGGCGAGGGCGAGGGAGATCGCGGCGATGATCGAACGATACGGAGCGTGGTGGCGTGCGGCTCTGGCGGGCGTGGTGCTGGCGACCGCGTCCCTCGGCGGCTGCAGCGCGACCGTCGTGCATGCTCCATCCGACGCGGCGGTGTCCGACCTCGTCTTCGTCGACCTGCCTCCCGCGGGGGACGCGTCGGTCGTCGATACGCCTCCCGCGGTGGACGCGTCGGTCGTCGACACACCCGTCTCGGTGGACGTACCGATCTTCGACACCCCTCTCGTGGTGGATGTAGCGGTAGTCGACACGCGGCCCGCCATGGACACGCCCTCGGTGGCCTGCGACGCGGGCACGATCCCCTGCGGGGCGACCTGCGTGAACACCACGACGGACGTCTCCCACTGCGGTGCCTGCAACCGTGCCTGCGGGACGGGGTGGTCGTGCGTGATGGGGGCCTGCGCGTGTCCGGCGGGGCAGCACCCGGTGGGCACCGTCTGCGTGGTGGACGACGCGCCGAGGCCCCTCGCTCCCATCTCCCTCGGCGACGTGACGCAGCGACGACCCACCCTCCGGTGGGCGCTCCCTGCGGGGATCGACGGCGCCGTGGTGGAGCTGTGCCGCGACCGCGCGTGCACGATGATCCTCGAGACGCTGCGGGTCACCGGCACGAGCGCGAGACCCACGGCCGACCTACCCCCGCGGAGCACGGTGTTCTGGCGGATGCGCGGACGCGCGGGGGCCGTGGAGCGCAGCGGCGCGAGCCCGACGTGGATCTTCCATGTACCTGCGGCGAGCGCGAGCACGGCGGTCGACACCAGCTTCAACCCTCACTTCGACATCAACGGAGACGGGTACGCCGACCTCGTCGTCGGAGCGGGCAGCGCCGCCCCGCGCGGGCGCCCCTACGCGGGCACGGCGAGCGTGTTCTACGGGAGCGCGACGTGGACCCAACCGGCCGCAGGCATCGCGAGCACCCCGGACCGCCTCCTCGAAGGCGTGGCGGCGGGCGACGAGTTCGGCTGGTCGGTGGCGATCGTGGGCGACGTCAACGACGACGACTTCGATGGCCTCATCGGGGCGTCTCTCTTCGGCCCGCGCGGGCGTTCGTTTGCTTGCACGATACTCACCTCGGACCTTCTCCTCGAATCCTGGGGCATCCACCCCGGGAGGCAGTTCGCCCTCGCGACCATCTGTCCCTCGAACGCGGCCAGTCTCGTCGGGCGACCATGTTCGACGTGGGCGCACTGGACGTACGCCAAGGTCGAGTCGCAGCAAGCTCCCCACGTGACGTGCCCGATCGCCCAGATCGCCGATGCCGCCCTCCCGCCGCCGCCCCACGCGTAGCCCGCCGCCCGCGCGTTGCGTTGCGTCGCGCCGTGCGTGCACCCGACCGCCGCCGGTTCAACACCCACCGCCCCAGCTGATGAAACAAGAACGCCGTCGCGCCGCCTCCCACGCGGCCCCGTCCTGCCTGGACCGCCGCCTTCCGCCTGCGTCACCGCCCGCTGACGCCCCACGCCCTGCCGGACGTGATCGTCCACGCGCCGCCCGGCTTCGACGCCCGCCGGCCCTTCGACCTCGTGATCCTCTTCCACGGCATCGCGTCGCACGCGGGCTTGTACACCGTGCGGGTGATGGAGCACGACCGGTGGGCCGTGGAGGCCTCAGCCGAAGGTCGCGACGAGCGCCGCCAGGGCCGCCCGCCCGCCCGTGGTGAACGGCACGCCGTCGCCCAGGAGCAACCGATCGAAGTCGACGGTGGCCAGTCGCGCGAGGCTCGCCCGCAACGCAGCGACGTCGTCGATGACCTTCTCAGGGAGCATCCCGCACGCGCCAGGAGGATTGCCCACGCACGCATCACCGACGACGAGCATCCGCTGCTCGGGCCAGTGGAGGGCGATCTCGCCGGGCGACTTGCCGTGAGCGTCGAGCGCGACGAAGGGACCCACGGATTCGCCAAACGCGAGCTCGCGGTCGATGGCCGCACCCTGCGCGCGGGCATGCGGAGCGTCGGCCGAGTGGATGGCGACGGTGGCCCCGGTACGCTCACGAACGCGGTTGCTTGCGCGGGTGTGGTTGCGGTTGGTGATGACGATGAGCGAGACGCCCTCGCGCGCGATGTCGTCGAGCACGGCGTCGGACATCTCCACCGGGTCGACGCAGACGTTGCCGCCGGGCGCGCGCAGCAGGTAGCCGTTGAAGTCGTAGCCGTGGCGCTCGGAGAACCACGACCAGGTGAAGACGTCGGGCAGCAGCTCGTTCATTGCTCGATGGGCGTAACACGAAGCGGGACGCGTGACGCCCGTCGCGGCGCGGGCGCCCTCCCCCAGGCGCCCCTTCGGGTCGCACTCGAACGCAGCGTCGCCACGCGCTCCGGACGTCCGATCGGGTCGCCCGGGAGCATCGCCCCCATGGCGAGCCCGAAGAGCGGCACGGTGAGCGCCGCGCACACGGCGAGGCGACGGCGCATCTCCACGAACTCGGGTCGTCGCCTTCGACGGCCGAGTCGGGCGTGCGAGGCTCCAGGGCCATGCCGCAGATCGGGCAGCTCCCGGGCCCCGGGGCGCACGATCTCGGGGTACATCGGGCAGGTGTATTCGACCGCCTCGGGCCGCGCCCGCACTCCGACTCTCGGAGCGTCGGCGCTTCGCGGTGTTCCTCGTCCAAGACGCGGTGCTGTTCTTCGGGGCCGGGCGCGCGGTGCGGCTGCGCGAGCCGCCGTGAATGCAGACGAGGCGCCGGGGGTGCGCCACGAGCTCGGGATGCTCGCTGACTCGGGACGCTCGCTCGCTGGCATCTTTGAGCGGAGCGTCGCCAACCGTGGCGATGTCTCGCCACCGATGGCCGCAATAAGCGGCCGCAGAGAGGGCACGGCGCCCCGCGCGTTGAACTCACCGTCTGGCGGGACGGGCCTCCGTAGCATCGGGTACCATGATTTCATGAGGGGCCACGCGGAGGATCTCGCATGACGAGGCATGTACTGCTCGCGCTCGCATTGGGACTCTTCGGCTGTGGCAAGGACGACTGGCACGACCCGAACCCCGCCCGCACCGACTGCGGACAGCACGGTCAGCCCTGCTGCGACCTCATCGCCTGCTACAACGGCGGCCGCTGTCTGATCCAGGGCGGCACCGCGGTGTGCCAGGACCCGCAGATTCGCGACCGCAACGAGTGCCGCAGCAACGACGACTGCGGCCTCAACGCTGTGTGCGGGGCCTGGAACGCCTGCGCCGAGGACCGCGTCTGCTTCCTGTGCGAGGCCCCCTACGCCAACGCCACCCGCAACCTCGGTGACGCCTGCGACCAGAACGAGCAGTGCCGCACCGTCAACTGCCTCGGTGAGCGCTGCACGGCGACCTGCCGCATCGGCCCCGAGGGCGACGCGATGTGCAGCTCGATGCAAGGTGGCGGATCGTTCTATTGCGGCACGGTCGGGGCCTACTACCGGGGGTCGAGCGGTCCTCTGACGACGATCAGCGTATGCCTGCAACGCTGCTCGGAGAGCAGCCCCTGTCCCACGGGGCTCGTCTGCCGGCCGCTTCAGGACTCACTCCAGCAGCGCACCGTACCCACCTGCGGCCGAGCCCTCCCGCCCTGATGCGCCGCGGGCGTATCCTCCGGCCCATGGACCCCGTCACCCTCCTGGAGATCGACGCCGAGAGCGTACGGTTCCCAGCCACGTGCGCCGCCTGCGATGCGCCCGCGGTTGCGGCGGTCAAGCTTCCGGCCACCCGCGGCGTCGACCTCATCGTGGTGTCGATCACCCGTTCGTTGGCACTGCTGCTGCCGGTCTGCGCGGGGTGCCATCGACGGCTGGTCGCGCGCCGCATCGGCTCATGGCTCGGCGCGCTCGCGGTCGCGCTGGGCGTGCCCTTCGGGTTGCTGGCGGTCGCCTCCGCGTCTGCCACGAGCGACGCGCTGAGCGGTCCCGCGGTCGCCGTCATCCTGGCGTGGTTCTTCGCAGCGCTCTGGTGGCTACGCAACCGCGCCTCGCAGTCGATCGCCCGCTGGTGCTTTCCTGCCTGGATCGAACGCACCGACGGTGACCTCACGCGACTGACGCTGGGACTCAGACGGGCGTCGCTCGCTCGTGACGTGTCGGCCTTGTCGGGCCTGACGACGACACAGGCGGTGAGCAACGATGGCGCGGGATATCGCGAAGCGGCCGCCCACGTCCCTCAGCCGTACGTGCCCCCGGAGCGGCGGCCCATGGCGTGGTGGTGGTTCCTGGTGTTTGGCGCCGCGACGATCGCTGGAGCGTTCGAGGAGTACGCCGACCTTGCGTCGCGCGAGCGTGACCACCGGCCCGTCAGCATGCACGCGCTGCTCGCGGCGATCTATCAGCTCTTCGGCAAGGTCGGCGTCGCTGCGGCGCTCGGTGCAGTCGGCGTCGGACTCATCGCCCTCGCCATCAAGGTGCGTCGACAGCAGCAGGAGTCGGCCGCCAGCGGAGCGCTCGATACCGCGCCGTAGCGACTTCCCGCGGCTGATGCGCGGTGTTCGATGCGCGCGGCGAGTGCGCGTCGACGTGCTGGAGACCAACAGCCAGGCGCTGACAATCCTCCCGCGGACAGTCGCTGCGGCGGAGCGTGAGCCCTGCCGCGAAGACAGCGAGGAAACCGTACACGCGGGCTGAAGGCCCCCACTCAAGGCATTGGCGTCGACCGAAGGAGACGGAAGGCTCTACCGCCCCGTGACGCCGCCGTCGCCAGCCGGGGTGGTCTCGGCGGTGGAGAGGCGGCAGCACTGCGGACGGACGCTCTCGTGCGCCGTGCAGACCACGGCGCTGATCCGGTAGCTCAGCCGGTCGAGCTGGCAATGACCGGGGCCCCGCATCGAGAACCGTAGCGTGGCGCGGGTGACCCCCCGCTGAGCCTCGGAGAGGGACTGGAGCACCCGGGTCGCGCGGCTGAGCTCCCAGGTGCGGCGACGCCAGACGGGCGAGTCGGAGACCAGGCTCTCACCGCCCGCGAGGGTCACGACGCCGTTGCCCTCGAAGCGGAGCGAGCTCCCCTCGTCGCAGCGGGCGTTGACCGCGAGCGAGGCGCCGTCGGCCGTGCCGTCGATGGAGACCGGAATCTCCACCACCGCGAACGCCGACAGCGCGAGCGCGTGGTCGCCGGGGTGGAACGACGCCCCGACCTCGACGACGCCGCTGACGGTCTGGGCGTCGCAGCGCTCGTTGGCGCAGCCCGACTCGAAGTCGAGCACGCGCTCGGCGACCAGCGCCTCCGTGGTCGACACGCAGACGCTGATCGGGTCCCCGCAGAGGTAGGTCTCCTCGCAGAGGCAGTCGGTCAACCCGAGCGAGGCCGCGGCCAGCAACGCACACCGCCATGGGTACTTCATAGGTCCACTCCTGCCTCCACCCCGATGGTGAGCCCCGAGAAGACGGGGTCCCAACCGCTGCCCCCGGCGCCGTCCCAGGGCGCCGCGACGTAGCCCACCCTCACGCCCAGCAGCAGCCCCTGAGGGCGGCGCGCATAGCCCATGAACAACGACGGGGCGATGCGCGGCACGACCACGAGCTGCCCCACGTTGCGGTAATCGATGGAGCCCACCAGCACGCCGACGTCGAGCCCCAGGTCGACGCTCAGCCCCGAGGCGCGGGGGTTGGTCACCACCACCCGCAGCGTCGCGCCGAGGTCGCCCAGGTTGACCACGAGCGGCTCGGCCGCGGCGCCGGGGCTGCTCCCCTGGGACGACGACGAGGTGTGCAGGTACCCCGCGCGTCCCCCGACGCGGAGCCGCGGCGTCAGCACCCTCAGGACGTGCGCGTTCGCCTGGAAGCCCCAACGGAGCGGCGCGTGGTCGAAGGCCGACAGCACCTCACCGTAGTCTGACGACTGGAACGACTGGACGCCGAGCTCGACGGCGGCCTCGATGCGCGGGAGGGGCTGCGCACCGGCGCCTCGTACCGCCAGGGTGAATGCGATCGCCGCAATCGCTGCTGTCCACCCCCCTCTCATCGTGGGCGACGATAGGCGCAGCCCGTCAAGCGCCGCAATGTCCCGCAGCGCTGGTCATGACGGCGACAGCGCTCCGCGGGGGCGGGCGGCGGGCCCGCTGCTCCTCGACGGTGGCGGGAGCGAGGCCCGGTGCGAGCACGAGGAGCGCGCCGACGCACAGCGCGGCGACGAGCCAGCCGCGACGACGAGCGATCGGCGAACGACGTGAAGTCCACGCGTCCACCCCAGCCTCGCGCATCATCGGACGATCGCTACGCCCCGGCACCGGCCACCCCGAGCAGCGTCCGGGTCATGCTGCCTCCGTCCACGAGCATCTCCTGCATGGCGTCGCGCACGTGGCTGTCGTCGACCTCGGGCGAGGTCGCCCCTGGCGAGGCGTCGGCGGCGATCAGCGCCGCGCGGCGCAGCAGCTCCTTGATGAAGGCCGCGCTGGTCCCCTGCGTGCGCGCGATGACGGCGGCGCGGTCGGTGAGCGCGAGGCGCATGCCCTCGCCATAGCGACCGATCAGTCGATCGCGGCAGTCCTCGTCAGGCAGAGGGATCTCGATGGCCTGGTCGACGCGCCCGGGCCTCGCGGCGAGCGCGGGCTCCAGCACCTCCGGGCGGTTGGTGGTCAGCACGAAGAGCACGTCGGCGTCCTCGGCGAGGCCGTCCATCGCGTTGAGCAGCTCGAACATCACCGGCGTGGCGCACGCGTTCTGCGTGGTGCGGCGGTCCTCGGCGATGAGGTCGACGTCCTCGAAGACAACCGTCGCCGGAGCCAGCTGGCGGGCCATCACGGCGACCTGCTCGATGAGGCCGACGGCCCGCCCGGTCACCATCAGCACGGTGCGGTCGGGCATCTGGCTCGCCAGGAACATCGCGCTGAAGGTCTTCCCCGTTCCGGGTGGCCCGTAGAGCAGCAGACCCCGCTTGAGGTGACGACCCATCGCGTGCAGGGCTTCGGCGCGCTGGGTGAAGCGCACCGTGTTGCGCTCGATGCGCTCCAACACCCCGGGCGGCAGGATCACGTCCTCTCGCGCGACCTTCGGCAGCGCCTGGAATCGCACTTCCATCTCGCCCTGCCGGTCGGCGCCGATGCTGAGCGAGCGCCCTCGGAAGATGCTCCGACGGCGCATCCCGTCGCGGAGCTGCTGGAGCAGCCGCTCGGACTCCGGCTGCGTGGCCGCGCCGACCTCGACGCGAACCTAACGGATGTACGGCTCCCCGCACGGTCCGGCGACCAGCACCGCGAGCCGCGCGTCCCCGTCCGAGAGGAGCAGCAGCCCCCGCTCGACGCTCGCGAGCGAGCCGCCCTCGGCCAATGGGACGGCGCTGTACTCCACCGGTCCGACGTCAGCGGCCCAGCCGTGCTTGCGCTCCGAGGGCGGTGGCGACGCCAGCGCGCCGAGGCGCACCACGTGCCGATCGGTCACCACGCCCACCATCTCTCGGCGCCGACCGGGGACTCGCAGCCAGTCGTCGACCGCGAGCTGGAGGTCGCCGATCGCCCGCAGCGGAAAGCTGTCGCCGACGATGGCGATCGACGCGGGATCGCAGCCGAGGTGACGCCGCAGGATCTTCGCGAAGGGCGGAACGCTGGCGGCCTTCGGGCGCTTGCGCGGTGCGGTGCTCATCGGGAAAGTATCGACCACGTCACCGGAAGCCACTACAGGGTCCGACCTCCGCCAGGAGCCCCGCGTCGAACCCGACGCGGGCAAGCGGGTCAAAGGTCGCAAGTGGCACCTGCTGGTGGACACGCTGGGCCTGGTGCAGAGCGTGGCCGTCCACGGGGCTGACGTGCCCTACTCGGTGGGCGCCGCGCTGGTGCTCGGGCGCCGCCTCGGCGTGATGCCGCGGCTGCTCAAGACATGGGCGGACACGGTGTACCAGGGCCCGCTCGGCGAGTGGGTGCGCGCGATGTGGGGCGTGGAGCTGGAGATCGTGCGGCGCGCCGACGAGGTCCGCGGCTTCGTCGCGCAGAAGTGGCGATGGATCGTCGAGCGGACGAACGGGTGGCTGGGGGACCTGAGCTACCGGATCAGAATCCGCAAGCTTCGAGGCGCGTCGAGCCGACCCTGACGGTCACGGACCAGCCCGCCCCGTACGACCAGTAGGTGCCGTTGCCGACGTAGCTCTCGCCGTAGTACTGCGTCTGCGACGGCATCGTCCCGAGATAGAAGCCGCCGATGCCCCACTCGCTGCACCAGCTGAACGGGCTGCCGTCGCAGTACGAACCGTAGTAGTTGTAGTAGGAGTTCGTCACGGGGCCCGACCAGGGCTGGCCCTCGATGCGCGAGTACCGCCTGTGACCGCCGGGCGACGCGGCACCGGAGCCCGACGTGCCAGGCGCGGTATGGGTCAGATAGTTGCTGACGTACCAGTCGGCGCGCTCCGAGCACCAGGCGCCTCCCGTTGCGCCGACCCCCCGGGTGGTGATGTCGAAGTAGATGAAGTCCGAGGGGGAGACCGTTCCGAGGCTCGTGAAGTAGTTGCGGAGTGCCGCGCCCGCGACGTCGTCGGCGGGGGTGTCCGTGTAGCAGAAGCCGCTGGCGGTGGCGCACGAGGAGCCCGAGGCCGTGCAGGTGAGTCCGTTGCCGGTGAAGCCGAGGTTGCAGGTGCAGGTCGGCGGGCCGCCCGCGTTGTTGATGCAGCTCGCGTTGGACGAGCAGCCGCCGTTGTTCGTGGCGCACTCGTTGACGTCGGTGCAGGTCGCGCCGTCGCCCCCGTAGCCCGAGTTGCAGGTGCAGCTGAAGCTCCCGGGGGTGTTGGAGCAGGTCGCGTTGTCGGAGCAGCTGTCCGTGCCGGCCGCGCACTCGTCGATGTCGGTGCAGGCCACGCCGTTGCCAGAGTAGCCCGGGTTGCAGGCGCAGCTGAAGCTCCCAGGGGTGTTGGAGCAGGTCGCGTTGTCGGAGCAGTTGTCCGTGCCGGCCGCGCACTCGTCGACGTCAGCGCAGGTCTCGCCGTTGCCGGCGTAGCCCGGGTTGCAGGCGCAGGTGCGGCCCGAGGCGTCGCCGGGGGCGGGCGCCGCGAGGTCGGCGCAGGTCGCGTTGGGGTCGCAGGCGTTGGCGGGGTTCGCGCAGGCGTTGATGTCCCTGCAAGTGATGCCGTCGCCCTCGTAGCCGGCGTTGCAGGCGCAGGTGCGGCCCGAGGCGTCGCCCGGCGCCGGGGCCGGGAGGTCGGTGCAGGTCGCGTTGGCGCCGCAGGCGTTGGCGGGGGCCGCGCAGGCGTCGATGTTGACGCAGGTGCCGGCGTCGCAGGTCAGGCCGTCGCAGCAGCGCAGGGTGGCGTCGCAGGGGGCCAACTGGGGCAGGCAGGCGCTGGGGCCGCAGTCGCCGTTGATCGCGACGTAGTCGCCGGGGTGGTCGCTGTGGGCGTTGACGCAGGCCGCCTCGGCCACACGCATGACGACGACCGGGTTCCGGGCGGACCCGGTGGCGTGGCAGATGGTGATCCTGCCGTCCCTTGCGAACACATCACACTGGGCGGTGGAGAGGTGTTGGGTTGCACTCTGCGCGGGGGCCTCACCGGCACAGCCCGCCGCCAGGGCGCTCAAGGCGATGGCGCTTACAAGAAGTCTCACGGGAACCATTGGACGAACTCGCTTTTCACGCAGACGTCCCCGGTCTCTCCCTGAAGGCGGCATTGCCCCAGGAAGTCTCGAGTACCCACCACTGCGTGCATTCTTCCCAACACCATCCGTCCCCACCAGGTCAATGGGGGTCTGGAACGATTTCCTGACTCTCGCTCCTGAAGCACTGCAAATCGGGCAAAAACCATTGATGGCAGAGCGATGGCAGCGCGGCGCACCACCCGCACCCGATGACGTGGGCATCGTCACCCGGCCTGCACCCCGAGGCGTGCCGCGCATCGACGACGGAGGTCCGCGCGACCGACTGGAGGCCGAAGTCCTCGCGCTCAGCGGCCGTGAGTCCCGCCTCGGCTGAGGGCCCGCCCGCCGGCCCGCCGCGCGATGCCCACCGCTGCGCGGGCGCTGGTGGGCTCGGCGAACTTCACCGACCGGGGTCAGTCGCGAAACATCGAAGCGGGCGTGCTGGTGGAGGACCGGCGCTTCGCGGAGGAGCTGGCGCGGCAGTTCCACGACGCGCTGGGGGCGGGGTTGTTCGTCGGGGTGTAGCGAGGCGACGGAGTCGTGCGGTGGGGACTCGGCGCGTCCTAAACGTCGAGGCACCCGTAGACCCCTGCGTCACTCGGGTACGCTCGGTCTCAACAGGCGCCTACCACACCTGCGCCGTTCTCGATGAGGGCACTCTTCGATGTTGGGGAGTCGGGACGCGCAGCGGCCGGGGATTTGATGGTCGAGAGGATTGTGCTGGCATCAGCATCCCCACGATCTGCGCGACCACTCCGACACCCGTGCCCGGCCTCGACCGGGTGGAACGGGTGTTCCTCGTCGTGTGGGGCGCTGGCGCGCTGATCACTGATCACGAGGGCTACCCGTTGGCGCCGCGCCCGTCGCTCCGTCATAGCGGGAGCGTCCAACACACTCTATCTTCCGCCCATGCAGACCGCAGAGCGCTGGTGGTGGCCGGATGCGCCTTCTCCCGAAGAGGACGCCGCCTACTGGCAGGAACAGCGGCTCTGGGGCGAACGGTCGTGGCGAATGCTCTTTGGTCTTGCCATCGTGTGCCACCTCGTCTGGTGGCCCACAGACCGCTTCGTCTTCGCGAGCAACCCGGTCTTCCGGGAGCACCTGAACTGGATTCGAGGCGTCTCGAGTCTCCTCTTCGCGGCGGGAATCGTGCTCTCCCGGATCAGCGTACTGCAGCGGCACGCGTTTCATATCCTGAACGGAGTCCTGGCCCTCGAGTGCCTCTTTCTAGGGTATCGTTTCGGCCTCATTGGGGGCCCGGACACGCAGTGGTTCTATATCCTTATTCCGATCGTCCTTCCGCCCATCATCATTCCGTACCGGCTGGGTGAGCGTGTTCTCGTCCCCACGGTGTTCGCGCTGATGTGCACCGCGGGGTTCTACGGCTTGCATCCGCGCCACTGGCATCAGCAGGGGGCGTGGATGGGGATCGGCTACCTTGTCTACCTCCTGCTCGGGAGCGTCGCCGGAGGACTCCTCACCGAGTACTGGCGACGCCAGGCGTTCTTCCTTCGCCGCGCTACGAACCGACAGGCTCGCGAGCTCGCCCTCTTGAACCAGACGCTCGAATCGCGTGTCGCCGAGCAGACCTCCGAGCTGCGGCTTCTGACCAGCCACGTCGAGTCGGCCCGGGAGAGCGAGCGCGCCCACATCTCGCGCGAGCTTCACGACGAGCTCGGACAGGAGCTCACCGCCGTGCGCTACGCGCTGAAGTTCACCCGCCTTCGCTACGAGCGCGAGCCGGGCGCGATCAACGGGAACCTCGATGAAGTCGAGAGGACGCTCGGCAACGTGACGACGCGCATGCGCAGCATCGTCCGCGATCTCAGACCCAGGGCGCTCGATGACCTGGGGCTCTTCGCGGCGGCCGAATGGCAGGTGACGAGCTTCACGCAACGGACCGGAATCGCTTGCGAGCTCACCGCTCCACCGGAAGATCCGCCGCTGGCGATGGAGGCGGCGGTCGCGGCCTATCGCATCCTGCAGGAGGCGCTCACGAACGTCGCGCGTCACGCGCAGGCGTCGGAGGTGGCGGTCACGATCGAGATGGAGGGAGGCGGGCTGAGACTGACCGTGAGAGACAACGGAAGGGGGCTCAGCCCAGGAGAGTCTACCTCCGGCACGGGCCTCGTGGGGATGCGCGAACGAGCGCGCGCCCTCGGCGGCAGCGTCCGTATCGAGCGCCGCGAGGAGGGTGGAACACTGGTCGAGGCGCGCCTGCCTGACGCGCTGCGCTCCGTGGAGAAGAGCGCGTGATGCGCATCTTCGTGGCGGACGATCACACGGTGGTTCGCACCGGGATCAAGATGCTCGTTCACACCGCACCGGACATGACGGTGGTGGGCGAAGCGAGCGACGGTCTCTCGGTGCTCGATGCGCTGGAGACGACGCCGTGCGACGTGCTGCTCCTCGACCTCTCGCTGCCGAAGCTGAGCGGGGTGGAGGTGCTGCGCCGCGTGAAGGAGCGTTTTCCCCAGGTCCGGGTGCTCGTGCTGTCGATGTATCCCGAAGAGCAGTATGCGCTCCGCATGCTGCGCTCAGGCGCCGCGGGCTACCTCTCCAAGGATCGTTCGGAGCACGAGCTCATCGACGCGATCCGGCGCGTGGCGCAGGGACAGACGTACATCACTCAGGCGGTGGCGGAGCTGGCCGTGCGGGGAACGACGCCGCCCACCGGGCACGCCGCGCTCTCGGGCCGGGAGCACCAGATCTTCCTCCTCGTGGCGAACGGTTCGACGGTCTCCGACATCGCTGCGGAGCTCGACCTGGGCGCGAGCACCGTCAGCAACTACCTGGCGCGTATCAAGGCGAAGCTTGGAGTGCGGACGCTGGGCGAAATCGTGAGCTACGCACACCGCGAGGGGCTGGTGGGGTGAGGCCGCGTAGAGAAATCTCTACGCAGCCTCGTCAACTCGCCCCACAGACACGGTGCAGCGCGAGGAGGAATGCTCGCGCTCATGCGTGGCTACCTCGACTTCAGCCTCCCACGAGCGCTCACCGACTCGACGCTCGATGCTCTTCACCGAATTGCCAGCGCGTCCATGGAGGTAGAGCGCGCCTGGCTCACTGACAAGCTCCGGTCCTTCGATCGGATCATTCTCTTCCGGGATCGTCGTGGCGGCCAGCTCGTCGGATGCACCGGGCTCAAGCTCATCGACTGCGAGCACGAACGCCGCCCGGTCCGGCTCATCTACACAGGCGCCGTCTTCATTGCAGCGGACTGGCGTGGAAAGGGCCTGATCCAGCGCGCAGGATTGCAGTCTTCGCTGCGCTTCGGCGTGACGCACCGCCGGCTCTACTGGCTATCGGACTGCGATAGCTTCCGCGCCTACCTGCTCGGGGTGCATTACATGAAGGACTGCTGGCCTCGACGCGACGCGGAGATTCCGTCGTTCGAGGCGGGGCTGCTCGCAAAGGTCTGCCCGCCGCTCTTCGGCGACGACTGGCACCCCGACACCTACGTCTGTGATGCCCTCGCAGAGCGACGTCTGAAGCAGGCGGTCGCCGCAATCCCGCGGGAGCTGCGCTTGCGCGATCCGGACGCGGACTTCTTCGCGACGAGGAACCCCGGGTACATCCAGGGCGACGGCCTGACGATGCTGGCGCGCCTCGATCTCGCGAACCTCTGGCATTGCGTGGCGCGCACCACCCGGCCAGGCCCGCGCCGACGGCCCGTCCCGGCATTGCAGGCAGTCGTCCGACCTCCCTTGCGACAAGCACACTCCGATGAGCAATACCGAGCCACTTCCGTGGATTCCGGCGATGTCGACGCGAACTACGTCGAAGCCACCGCGGCCTGTCTGATGACCTCGCGGACGACTCGCTGAAACGGTGGCGCAATGATCTTCCTCCAGATCGCACTCTTCCTCGCGCTGCTCGCCGGTGGCGCGCTGGTCGTCAGTCATCTCCCGCGGCGCCTCGCCGCCGCGCTCTGGTGGGCTGCGCCGGTGGTACTGATGCCGCGCTGGCTCGCGAACGCCGCGGTCTGGCACTGGTCGGTGTTCCTGTGGGCAAAGGTCCTGTCCGTGGTGTGCATCTGCGCATGGAACGCGTCCTGCCTCGTACGGGCGCCGTCGCCCTGGGTTCTGTCCTTCAGTTTGTGGTTCGGTGTCGGAATCAATATCGTCGAGTGTGTTGCGCTGGACGTGAGCGCATCGGGTGCGGCGCCCGCACACTGGGCCAATGCGGTGGCGGGAGTCCTGCTCATCATCGCGCTTCCGCGTCTGCCTGGAGCCCGGATCGTGCGCGACGAGGGCCGGAGCCTGATCCGCGCGCCGCTGTCGCGAACGTGGATCGTGGCCTACTCGGTATGGAACCTGTGTTTCGTCTATCTGAACTGGAGCGCGTACGCGTTCGGCCAGCACCTCGCCATTCACGGAGCCGCTTTCCTGCTCACCTGGTGGGGCGGATTCGAGAGCTGGTACATGGCCCGCACCCAGACGCTCGGGCTCGCCTTTCTGCTGTATCTCACCTTCTTCGGATACTTCAGCCAACAGTTCGACACCACCTCATGGAGCAGCCCGCTGATGGGCGCGGTCTTCGCGCTCACGAGCCTCTCTCTCGCGCTTCTGGTGACGGCGCAGTTGTGGCGGCGGGCATCCACCGATTCGCCCCTGCCAGGCGCGCTTCAAGGCTGAACCTCGCGCCCTGTCGGGAAGGGTTCAGCGCTGATGACAGGGAGGCCGTCGACCCTCCGCGTGGCGCCCGTCGACGCGAGGCGGCGGCATCGTCGGGCGACGTGCGGGTGCGCGAGGGCACCTACGTCCAGGCCTCGCCGCCCGCCCTCTCGGAAGAGATCATCGACCGCCACGAAGACGTGCGGAGACGCCTCTCCAAGGCGACGGGCGCGAAGGTCTCGACGGTGAAGGTGCTGCGCGAGTCTCTGGTCTGAGGCCTCGCTGCCCGGGAGCAGGCCCAGGCAGGTGTCAGAACGCCGTCGCGCCCCTTCCCCCACGCCGACGCCGCGTGGGCGTGGTTGCGCATCGGTTCGGGCCACAGCCACGTCGCGATGCGGGCCAGGCCCGTGCGGTGCGCCGCCGTCGTCGCCGCGCGGTTGTCCGAGGGGAAGATCATCCGCCGCAGCTCCTCGCGAAAGCCGTGCGTGAACTCCGCGGGCGCCCCCTCGAAGGCGCCCGTCCCCATCGGCGCCGCGCCCAGGGTGGCGATCTCCGGAACGCTCGCGCCGTACATCATCCGGGTGTCCGCGACGCCAGCGTAGGCCGGGTGGTCGGCGTCGACGGTGAGGTCGGCCGCATGGCCACGGAGAAGCGGCCCTCGCGCGCGTCGGTCTGCAAGCCCATCCGAGCGAGCACGCCGTCGAGGCATCGCTGGAGCGTCGGCGACGGACGCAGGTGGGGATCGACCCGCAGCGACGGCCGCGCCGGCCCCGGCAGCCACGTTGGCCGCGCCCCCAGCCGGGTCTCGGCCCGACAGCACCGCGGCAACGAGCGCCGCGGCGCTTCGTCTCCCCTCCCGACCGCCCTGTGGGCGGGCATCGAGACCCCAGAAACGACTAGAGCCCCCCAGGAACTCTTCGTTCCTGGGAGGCTCTAGTCTGAAAAACCCGCTCTCACACGGGATTTTCTTCGGCGACCCCAACGGGATTTGAACCCGTATTACCGACGTGAGAGGCCGATGTCCTAACCGTTAGACGATGGGGCCTTTACTGACAAAACCAGCTCGGGGACTAGGATTCGAACCTAGATAGACGGTGCCAGAAACCGTCGTCCTGCCATTAGACGATCCCCGAAGAGCTATTTCTCTCCGAAGCGGGATGCGGCTTGTACTTAGAACCCCTCCCCCCTGTCAACAATCTTTTTGAAGATTCTTTCAGGGCCCTCCCCGGCCGGGCCTCCGGGGCGCTCGAAGCACCGTGCGAACGTAGCGTTCCAGCGCGTCCCAGCGCGCGGGCTCGGCGTTGAGCAGCGACACCCCGTGGGCGTCTGACGCAGGCACCACCGCGCGCTCGACCGCGATGCTCGCCGCCTCCGTCGCCAGCAGCGTCACCGCCCGGGCGCTCTCCTCGTCGCGCTCCGCGGCCATCAGCCACGCCGTGCGCGCGGGCGTCGTCGGCAGCGCCGCGTAGGACCGCATCGGCCCCAGCGCGTCGAGCCCGTGGTACCCGATGCCCGGCGAGATCATCGCGAGCCCGACCACCCTCGGCTCGTCGGCAAGGCCCGCCACCGCCGCGGACGCCCCGATGCTCGACCCCACCACCACCACCGAGCGCACCGCGCCCGCGTTGAGGGTGAAGAGGTACCGGGCGCCCGCCACCGCGTCGCGAGGGAGCCCCGCCCAGCGCGCGGGATCTTCCCCGAAGCTCTCCCAGGTACGCCGGAGGGACTGCGGGCCGCTCACGCTGTCGCCGTGGCCGCGCAGGTCGAGCGAGAGCACCGTGATCGCGGGAGGCTGCTTCAGCCGGTCGATGAGCGGCTGCCACTCCGAGCGGTTGGACCCGAGCTGGTGGAGCAGCAGCACGGCGCCCGCCTGCGCGTCGGCCCCGGGGTGTAGCGTACCCACCACCTGCCAGCGGTCCTCCGTCGGGAGCTGCACCGTCGTCGGACCGCGCGGCCCGGCGTCCGGCACCCCCGCGTCCTCGCCCCCGCCGCGCCACCGCTTGCACCCGCCGAGCAGCGCCGCGGCGACACACGACCACGCCAGGATCCGCTCTGCCCTACGCATGGCGCGCACTCTACCCTCCGCGCGTACGGCTTGCGACCGCGCTCGTGGCGGCACTATCGTTCCGCGATGAACCGTACCGCCGCGGCCCTGGTGATCGGCAACGAGCTCCTCAGCGGCAAGGTGCACGACTCCAACACCCTCACCCTCTCCCGCGCCCTCCGCCCGCTGGGCATCGAGCTGCGCCGCGTGGTGGTGATCCCCGACGAGGTCGAGCTCATCGCCTCCGAGGTCAACAGCCTGCGCCACGCCCACGACTTCGTGTTCACCTCCGGGGGCGTCGGCCCCACCCACGACGACGTCACCGTCGAGGGCATCGCGCTGGGCCTCGGCCGCCGCGTGGTCCGCAGCCCCGTGGTCGAGGCGCTGCTCCGCGACCACTACGGCGCCCGCCTCACCGAAGGGCACCTGCGCATGGCCGACCTCGTGGAGGGCACCGAGCTCTACCCCGGCAGCTCCCCCGCGTGGCCGACCATGGTGCTGGGCAACGTGTTCGTGCTGCCCGGCGTGCCGCAGATCTTCGCGCACAAGCTGGAGGGCCTGCTCCCGCGCCTGCGCGGCGACGAGGCGCCCTTCGTGCTCCGCAGCGTCGACTGCAACATCGACGAGGGCCCCCTCAAGCCCTACCTCGACGGCGTCGTGGCGCGCTTCCCCGACGTCTCCGTAGGGAGCTACCCCCACTGGGGCAACGAAGACCACCGCGTGCGCGTCACCTTCGACGGGCGAGACCCGTCGCGGGTCCTCGACGCGCAGGTGTCCTTCCTCGGCGACCTCCCTCCTGACTGGGTGGTGCGCTCCGACTGAGCGGCCCGCGCGCTCCGTTGTCTCGGGATGCCGTTGTGGTACGAAGCGCCGTCATGAAGCGCGCCGTCCTGGTCACCCTCTTCTCCGCCCTCGGGTGTCTCCGCCAGCCTCCGGCTCCCCCTCCCACGAGCGCCCCTCAGGTGCAGCCCGAGGCCGCCCCCGCGCAGGCCGTCGCTGCGCAGGCCGTCGCCGCCCCGGCCCCCGCCCACGAGGCCCCCTGCGCCGCCCACGAGCAGCCCGCGGCCCCTGCTGCGGCGGCGGCCGCTGCGCGTCGCCTCGGCGCCCCGATCACCGTGACCGAGCGCACCCCGCTGGCGGCCATCATGGCCACCCCGGCGCGCTTCTCGGGGCAGACCGTGCGCCTCGAGGGCACCGTCTCCGCGGTGTGCCAGTCGGCCGGCTGCTGGATGCAGCTCAACGACACCGAGCAGCGCGTGCACATCAAGATGCACGGCCACTCGTTCTTCATCCCGCGCAACGCCTCCGGTCGCCACGCGGTCGTGCAGGGCACGGTGATCTCGGGCAACCCCAACGGCCACTGCGAGCAGGAGGCCGCCGAGCAGACGGGTCAGCCCGTGGCCCGGCTCGAGATCGACGCGACCGGCGTCGAGCTCGACTGACGCAGCAGACGGGGCTGTGAAGGCCGCGTCGCGGACCGCGGCCATGGGCTGTGAGGTGAGCGCGGACGACGAGCAGCGCCGCATCGACGAGGACACGCGGCGAGAGTCCAACTGGAAGCGCTGGGGCCCGTACCTGGCCGAGCGCCAGTGGGGCACCGTGCGCGAGGACTACTCCGCCACCGGCGAGTGCTGGACCTACCTCCCGCACGACCACGCCCGAAGCCGCGCCTACCGCTGGGGCGAGGACGGCCTCCTCGGCATCACCGACCGCGAGTGCCGGCTCTGCTTCGCGCTCGCCCTCTGGAACGGCCGCGACCCCATCCTGAAGGAGCGCCTCTTCGGCCTGAGCGGCCCGGAGGGCAACCACGGCGAGGACGTCAAGGAGCTCTACTACTACCTCGACGCCACCCCGACGGCCTCGTACCTGAAGGGGCTCTACAAGTACCCGCAGCGGGAGTTTCCCTACGCGTCGCTCGTCGCGGAGGGAGCGCGGCGCACGCAGGCCGACCCGGAGTTCGACCTGGAGGACACCGGGCTCTTCGACGACGGCCGCTACTTCGACGTCACCGTCGAGTACGCCAAGGCCGGGCCCGAGGACATCCTGGTGCGGGTGACGGCCTCCAACCGCGGCCCCGACGCGGCGACGCTGCACCTGCTGCCCACGCTGTGGCAGCGCAACACCTGGTCCTGGGGGCGCCGGGGCGAAGGCTACTGGGACAAGGGCCGCATCTCCCGCCTCGACGACACCACCCTGCTCGCCGAGCACCCCTCCCTCGGCCGATACCGCCTCGCCTGCGAGCCGGTGGGCGGCGCCGCGCCGCGCTTTCTCTTCACCGACAACGAGACCAACGCCGAGCGCCTCTTCGGCGCGGCCAGCGCCTCGCCCTGGGTGAAGGACGCCTTCCACCGGCACGTCGTCGGCGCCGAGGCCCACGCGGTGAACCCCGACGGCGTCGGTACGCGCGCCGCCGCGTGGCACACGCTGGACGTCCCGGCGGGGGCCTCGGCGGTCGTGCGGCTGCGGCTCTCGGCCGAGTCCGTCGAGCTCGCGCATCCCTTCGACGAGGGCTTCGACGCGGTCTTCGAGGCGCGCATCGCCGAGGCCGACGCCTTCTTCGCCGCCCGCAGGAGCGCCGCGCTCACCGCCGAGGAGCGCCGCGTGGTGCGCCAGGCGGACGCCGGGCTCCTCTGGTCGAAGCAGTTCTATCACTTCGTCGTGGAGCACTGGCTCGACGGCGACCCGGCGCAGCCGCCGCCTCCGCCGGGGCGCGAGGGGGTGCGCAACGCCGAGTGGCGGCACCTCTACGCGCGCGACGTGCTCTCGATGCCGGACAAGTGGGAGTACCCCTGGTTCGCGGCGTGGGACACGGCCTTCCACTGCGTGGCGATGGCGCGCATCGACGCGGGCTTCGCGAAGCAGCAGGTGCTGCTGCTCTGCCGCGAGTGGTACATGCACCCCAACGGGCAGCTCCCGGCCTACGAGTTCGCCTTCGGAGACGTGAACCCGCCCGTGCACGCGTGGGCCGCCTGGCGGGTGTTCAGCCTCGCGAAGCAGAGCGGCCAGGGGCGCGACCTGGCCTTCCTGGAGAGCGCCTTCCAGAAGTGCCTCGTGAACTTCACCTGGTGGGTCAACCGCAAGGACGTCGACGGCAACAACCTCTTCACCGGCGGCTTCCTCGGGCTCGACAACGTCGGGGTCTTCGACCGCTCCAAGCCCCTCCCCGGCGGCGGTCACCTCGACCAGGCCGACGGCACCGCGTGGATGGCCTTCTACTGCACCACCATGCTCGCCATCGCGCTCGAGCTCGCCCGGGACAACGCCGCGTACGCCGACATCGCGTCGAAGTTCTTCGAGCACTTCATGGCCATCACCCAGGCCATGAACCGCCTCGGCGGCACCGGCCTCTGGGAGCCGCAGGACGGCTTCTACTACGACCTCGCCCACGTCGACGGGCAGACCTTCCCCATGAGGGTGCGCTCGGTGGTCGGGCTCATTCCCCTGCTCGCCGCGGAGTCCCTCGAAGAGCAGCACCTGCAGCACCTCCCCCTCTTCAAGAAGCGCCTCGACTGGTTCCTGGAGAACAAGCCCGAGGTCGCCTCGCACATCTCGCTCGCGGAGCCTCGGCCCGGGCACCTCCACCGTATCCTCTCGATCCCGACGCGAGAGCAGCTTGTCCGCGTCTTGCGCTACGTGCTCGATGAGCGGGAGTTTCTCTCGCCCTTCGGGGTGCGCTCGCTCTCCCGGGTGCACGGCGAGCACCCCTATGTGATCGACCTCGGAGGCAGCCGCCACGAGGTGCGCTACGCGCCGGCCGAGTCGGACACCGGGATGTTCGGCGGCAACTCCAACTGGCGCGGCCCGGTGTGGATGCCCATCAACTACCTGCTCATCGAGGCCCTCAAGCGGCACCACCATTTCTACGGCCACTCGCTGCGCGTCGAGTGCCCCGTCGGGTCGGGCCGGATGCTCACGCTGCTGGAGGTCGCCGCCGAGCTGGAGGCCCGCATCGCGCGCCTCTTCCTCCCGGACGAGAGCGGCCGCCGGCCCTGCCACGGCGACGACGCGCGCTACTCGGGCAGCCCCCACTTCCGCGACCTCGTGCTCTTCCACGAGTACTTCCACGGCGACACCGGCCGGGGCCTCGGCGCCAGCCACCAGACCGGCTGGACCGCCCTCGCCGCCAACATCCTGGAGCGCGTCGCCGAGACCCGCGCCGAGCGCTCCGTCGAGGGCTGAGGGCGCTGCGTACTACGCCGACGGCAGCACGTGACGCCGCGGGTCGCCCTCGCCCGGCTGCGCCGGAACCCACAGCCGGATGCCTCCGAGCATCGCGTTGTCGTTGCCCCCGAGGCGCACCTCCGGGGGGATGCCCTCGAGCTTCTTGGTCTGCCCCCCGCCGAGCACCACGTAGTCGACCTGCAGCGCGTGGTGGAAGAGCGCGATGACCCTCTCCACGTGCTTCTGCCACTTCTTCCGGCCCAGGCGCTCGAGGCCTCGCAGCCCGAGGTAGTCCTCGTAGGTGCGGCCCTTCCGATAGGGCAGGTGCGCCAGCTCCAGGGGTTCGAGCACCCCTTCGGCGACGAGCGCCGAGCCGAGCCCGGTGCCGAGGCCGAGGAAGAGCATGCGGCCGCCCTCGTAGCTGCCGAGGGCCTGCATCGCCGCGTCGTTGATCACCCTCACGGGCTTGCCGAAGGCGTCGGCGTAGTCGAAGCGCACCCAGCCTCCGCCGAGGTTCGCCGGCTCCACCGCCGGGCGTCCGCTCAGCACGGGGCCGGGGTAGCCGATGGCGACGGCGTCGTAGGGCCAGTCGACCGCTTTCTTCACGGCGGTGGCCATCTGCGAGGCCGTGAAGTCCGGCCCCGACGGGATCTTCAACGGCGTCTCGTGGCCGCTGCCGCCGACCTTGATGTTGGTGCCGCCGACGTCGATGACGAGGACCTTCATTTCGGGATGTTCCATCCGCCGACCTCCGCCACGAGCCGATCGGCCTCGACCGGCCCCCAGGTGCCGGGCTCGTACTCGTACACCGGCCCCGGCAGGTGCAGCACCGGCTCCACGATCTCCCACGCGGCCTCGACCACGTCCTGCCGGGCGAAGAGGGTCGACTCGCCCATCATCGCGTCGCCGAGCAGCCGCTCGTAGGCGTCCATGCGACCGCCCGCCCCCTGCGCGGGCTCCTCGGTCAGGGACAGCTCGTGGTGCTCGCCGACCATCTCCTCGCCGTGGCGCTTCACCCTCGCCCCGATGGCGATGGTCACCTCCGGGCTCAGCCGGAAGCGCACCACGTTGCCCATCTTCGGCGGCGCCTCGTTGAACACCACCTGCGGCGGGTTCTTCAGCTCCACGGTGACCTCCGTGCAGCTGGCCGCGAGCGCCTTGCCCGCGCGCACATAGAAGGGAACGCCCTGCCAGCGCCACGAGTCGACGAAGAGCTGGAGCACCGCGTAGGTCGGCACCTGCGAGTCGGGCGCGACGCCGGGCTCGTCGCGGTATCCCCTGAACTGCCCCCGCACCACCTGCTCGGGCGACATCGGGCGCACCGTGCGAAGCACCTTGGCCTGCTCGTCGCGGATGGCCTCGGAGTACGTCGACGACGGCGCCTCCATGGTCAGGTAGCTGACGATCTGCAGCAGGTGGTTCTGCATCACGTCGCGGATGACCCCGGTCTCCTCGTAGAACTTCCCGCGGCCCGTGACGCCGAAGCTCTCGGCCATGGTGATCTGCACGTTCTCGACGTACTGGCGGTTCCACACGGGCTCGAGGAAGGCGTTGGCGAAGCGGAAATACAGGATGTTCTGCACCGCCTCCTTGCCCAGGTAGTGGTCGATGCGGAAGATCGACGACTCGGGGAAGGCGTTGCGCAGCGTGGCGTTGAGGCTCTTGGCCGACGCGAGGTCGCGGCCGAAGGGCTTCTCGACGATCACCCGACCGTTCTCGGCGCAGCCCGCGGCGGCGAGGTGGTCGACCACCAGCGGAAACATGCTCGGCGGAATGGCCAGGTAGTGCGCGGGCCGGCACGCCCCGCCCATCGCCTCTCGCAGCCGGGTGAAGGTGTCCGGGTCGGCGTAGTCGCCGTCGACGTAGCGCAGCAGCGAGACCAGCCTGGGGAAGGCGACCGGGTCGAGGCCGCCGTGCTCGGTCACGCTGGCGCGGGCGCGCTCGATGAACTGATCGAGGTTCCACCCCGACTTGGCGACGCCGACGATGGGCACGTCGAGGCGGCCTCGTCGCACGAGCGACTGCAGCGCGGGGAAGATCTTCTTGTAGGCGAGGTCTCCGGTCGCCCCGAAGAAGATCAGGGCGTCCGAGCGGGGCTTCTCACTCACGTCGACACGGCTCCTTCTGTGGGCGCTCGGGCCCCACGCAGACGCAGCGACGCGCGATGGGTCGATGCGTCTACGGCTTGATGTCGCGCTTCACGTGGAGTTCGGCAAGCTGCGAGTCGGCGACCGCGTTGGGGGCGTCGGTCATGAGGTCGGTCGCGCGCTGGGTCTTGGGGAAGGCCACCACGTCGCGGATGCTCTCGGCGCCGGAGAACAGCATCACCACGCGGTCCCAGCCGATGGCGATGCCGCCGTGCGGGGGAGCGCCGTACTTGAGCGCGTCGAGGAGGAAGCCGAACTTGGTGCGGGCCTCCTCGTCGGAGATGCCCAGCGCGCGGAACACCTTGGCCTGCACCTCGGGGTCGTGGAGGCGCACCGAGCCGCCGGCGATCTCGAAGCCGTTGAGCACGAGGTCGTAGCGGTGGCAGAGCACCTTGCCCTGGTCGCTCTCCAGGTACTGCACGCAGTCGTCGTGGGGGCGCGTGAAGGCGTGGTGCGCGGCGGCCCAGTGACCGCTCTCCTCGTCGAACTCGAAGAGCGGGGGATCGACCACCCAGAGGAAGTTCCAGTCGTTGTTGGTGCCGTACTCGGGGATGAGCTTGAGCTTGCGGCCGAGGTGCAGCCGCAGGTTGGCCATCACCGTGTGCACCATGGAGGTCGCGCCGAACTGGAAGAGCAGCAGGTCGCCCGGCTTCGCTCCGGTCGCCTCGTTCACCGCCGCGCGGAACTCCGGCGTCGCGGTCTTGGCCATGGCCGACTGGGTCCACGAGCCGTCGTCGGCGAGGCGAGCGCGGGCGAGGCCGCTGGCCCCCATGCCCTTGCAGAACTCCTCCAGCTTGTCGACGTCGGCGCGCGACAGCGAGGCGCTCGCGGGCACCACCATCGCCTTCACGATGCGCCGCGGAACATCCCGGCGATCGTCGCCCGAGAGGTACCCCTCGGCGATCTCCGCGAGCATCGGGACGCCGCCGCCCTTGTGCTCGATGACGAGGCCCGTGAGGTCGGTGTGGGGCATCCCGAAGCGCAGGTCGGGCTTGTCGTTGCCGTACTTCTCCATCGACTCGGCGAAGCGCATCCGGGGGAACCTCCCCTCCGGGTAGCGGTCGCGCAGGTCGGTCCCGAAGACGGTCTTCCACACCGAGAAGAGCAGGCCCTCGACGATGGTGAAGATGTCCTCCTGGGTGACGAAGGACATCTCGATGTCCACCTGGGTGAACTCGGGCTGCCGGTCGATGCGGAGGTCCTCGTCGCGGAAGCAGCGGGTGATCTGGAAGTACCGGTCGAAGCCGGCGACCATGTAGAGCTGCTTGAAGAGCTGCGGGCTCTCCGCGAGCGCATAGAACTTCCCGGGGTGGATGCGCGACGGCACCAGGAAGTTGCGGGCGCCGCCGGGGGTGTACTTCACCAGCACCGGGGTCTCGAGCTCGAGGAAGCCGTTCTCGTCGAGGAACCTCCGGGCCGTCTGGTTCATCTTCGAGCGCGTGCGCAGCACCCGCTGGAGCTTCGGCCGGCGCAGGTCGATGTACCGGAACGCCAGCCGCTTCTCCTCGCTGGTCTGCACGTCGTCGGCGATCTCGAAGGGCGGCGTCTCGGCCTTGTTGAACACGAAGGCCTCGTGCACGACCACCTCGACCTCGCCCGTCGCCATCGACGGGTTGTGCGCCGAGACCTCCTTGCCGAGCTTCTTGGAGAACTGCATCCCCCGGTCGCGCACGACCCCGCGGACACCGATGACCCACTCGCCGCGCATGGTGGTCGCGAGCGCCGTCGCCTCGGGGTGCGCGTCGGGATCGAACACCAGCTGCGTGATGCCGTCCCGGTCGCGAATGTCGACGAAGCGGAAGTTCCCGAAGTCGCGGGAGACCTGCACCCAGCCGAACAGCACGACCTCGCTGCCGATGTCCTTCGCGCGCAGACCCCCGCACGAGTGCGTGCGCTTCAACTCCTCAATGAACCTGGCCACGACCGCTCTCCTTCACCGCCGCCAACACTGGGAAACACGGCGGGCGCGGGACCATACACCATTCACCCGAGCGTCGAGTCACCGAGGGTCAGCACCGGCCCGGCGAGGGGCAACTCCAGGGTGAAGCGCGTCCCGGTCGGGCCCGTGTCGACGGCCATGGTCCCCTGGTGCTCGGTCACGATGCGGTAGGCGATGGCGAGCCCGAGCCCGGTCCCCCCCCGGCCCTGCCGGGTGGTCACGTAGGGCTCGTAGAGCCGGGACATCACCGACTCGTCGATGCCCCCGCCGTTGTCCTCCACGGTGATCTTCAGCGTGCGCTTCCCCGGGTACTCCGCCGCCACGCGCACCCAGGCGGGCCCTCGCGAGGGGTCCCTCTCGGCGCGCTCCCCGGCGGCGAAGACGGCGTTGCCCACGAGGTTGATGAGCACCTGGGTGAGCTGGTCGCGGTCGGCCCTCAGCGGCGGCAGGTCGGCCGGGGGATCACAGCGCAGCTCAGGGCCGGAGGCGCGGTGCAGGTCGGCGACGTGGCGCAGCAGCTCCCCGACGTCGACGGGCTCGGGCCTCGGGCGGGGCATCCGGGCGAACTGAGAGAACGCGTCGAGCAGCCGCCGCAGCCGCTCGACCTCCTCCAGCACGATGGCGGTCTCCTCGTCGAACATCTCCTCGAAGAGCGCAGGGTCGCGCAGCCTCGCCTTGCGAAGGCTCTCCACGGCGAGGCGGATGGGCGTGAGGGGGTTCTTGATCTCGTGGGCCATCTGCCGGGCGATGTCCCGCCAGGCCGCGAGCCGCTCGGCGCGGCGGGAGCGCTTCTCCGCCACCGCGAGCGCGTCGGTCATGCGGTTGAAGGCGACCCCGAGGCGCTGTGCCTCCGGGTCGTCGTCGTCGAGCTCGACGCGCACGCCCCGCTCCCCGTGGCCCACCCGCTCGGCGGCCTCGGCGAAGGGAGCGAGCGCCGACGGGCGGCGGCGGAAGAGCAGCCACGCCAGGGCCAGCACGCACCCGAGCGAGACCGACGCCACCGGGGCGAAGAAGCCGCCCTCCAGCGCCGCCACGAAGGTCGCGCCCAGCGCCGGGATCGTCGCGATGGCGAGCGCCAGGACGCGGGCCCGCGGGGTCACTTCTTGTACATGATCTCGAGGATGGCGGTGCGGCGCGAGGCGTGCTCGTCGAAGGTGACGACCTCGTCGTTGGCCAGCGACTCATGGCCGTGGGCGCGGGCGTAGATGTAGTCGTTGCCCGGGTCGGGCTCGGGCTTGTTCCAGCAGACCTTGAGCGCGAGCTCGGGGACGCCGAGGGCGAGCTCCTCGAGGATGATGTACCCGCGGTCGGCGGTGTTGTTGTGGTGGTAGTAGGCGCCGCGCAGCGAGGAGTAGTTCATGCTCTTCAGCGCGCCGTTGTGACGGGTGTACTTCTTCCCCTTCTCGTCGACGGCGGTGTTCTCGCCGGAGTCGGGCCAGCAGGGGGTGTGGTAGATGCCGAGGCCGAAGGTGCGCCCGGTGACGTGCACGCCCTTGGGGAGGTTCTTCGGGAGCACCAGGCCCGTCTTGCAGACGCCCATGAGGTTCTCCGTACGGGTGCCGTGCCAGCCGGGGATCACCCCGGTCGCGCCGGGCTTCTTGGCGATGCTCGCGGCGTAGTTGTCGAAGTGGCCCTTGCGGCCCTGCTGCTCGACCTTCCAGATCCGCCCCACCTTGAGGAGGTTGTAGAAGTTGGAGTTCTTCGGCGACTGGCCCTTATCGAAGAGCTTCTGGATGTGCTTGTACTCGTCGCCCTTCGGGTCGAGGTGGGAGACGTCGCACTTCAAGCCGTCGTACCAGACCTCCGTCGGGTCATCGACCTCGGCCGCCGCCGAGAACACGTCGCGCTGGAGGAAGGCGTCGCGCAGCAGCGTGATGAACTTCCGCTGCTCGTTGATGCGCTCGTCGGAGTTGATGACGATGGCGTCGAGGTCGAGCTTCCCCTTCTTGCGCGCGCTGTCGATGTTGCGCGGGATGTTGGAGAGGTACTCGTTGGTGAGCTCGATGTAGTCGTTCTTGGTGGCCTTGACGGTGCCCTTCACCATCGCCTCGGCCTGCACCAGGAGGTCGGCGCCCTTGTCCAGCTGCCGGTCGGAGAGGTTGCCCAGCGGGGACTCCTTCGTCGCCCCCGCGCTCGACGAGAGGCCCGCGGCCACGGCCTGGCCCGTCGCCCCGTACATCAGCTTGAGCAGCGCCTCGACCTCGGGGTGAAACTGCCTGGTCCTCACGGCCTTCGCCTTGGGCTTGCCGTCGTCGACGGGCGCGACCTTCGCGTCGGTCTTGGACTTCTCCTCGTCGAGGGAGCGCATGTCGAGCTTCGTGTAGCCCTTGGCGACCTTCTCCTTGACCTTCTTGTCGAGGGCGACCTTGGCGGCCGGGAGGGTGCTGGCGACCACCTCCTGCACCTGCCCCGCCTGCCCGACGCGGCCGTAGGTGAAGACCACCCGGAAGCTCCCGCCCTCGTCGAAGATCTGCGCCTTGTAGAACTTGTTCGACCCGAGCGACGTCGCCCCGGTCTTCTTTCCGGTGAGGTCGGTCCAGTTGAGGGTGACCTCTTCGACCAGCTTGCCTGTGCTCATCCGATGACGCTCCCTGACGCTTCGTGCTGTGGTTGGAGGGGTATCTGCGGCGAAACGAGATACCACCTCCCCCACCCCCGGCGCGAGCCGCGGAGGACAAAGCCTGTCCCTCCCTCTGCGCTTCGTTGACACCACCCCACAGGCCCGGAGAGACTGCGCCCGGTAGAAACCTCCGTAATTCCTGCGGTGGTGCGAAGTCTTCGCGGGGCGCCCCAAGGGTCGGGCCCGCGGAGGGGTTGAAGGGCCGATGCTGAAGCTCGTGATCTCCGACGACGAGGGCAAGACCATGGTCATCCCGCTCACCCGGGATGAACTCACCATCGGGCGGAAGGACGGCAACTCCATCCGGCTCACGGAGCGCAACGTCTCCCGACGCCACGCACGCATCGTGAAGCGAGCGGAGGGCTTCTTCCTCGAAGACCTCGCCAGCTACAACGGCATCGTCATCAACGGGGCGCGCCTCGCCGACCCGAAGCCCATGCGGGGCGGCGACCAGATCCTCATCGGTGACTACAAGCTGCAGGTCGTCGAGGAGGCCGGCGCCCAGCCCACGCCCCCGCCCCCGGCCCCCGCCCCGGTCGCCTCGGAGCACGCCGCGCCGCTGCTCGCCGCGACCCCGTCGACCGCGCCCAACGCCGGCGCCCCGGGCCTCGCCGCGCTCAACGACCCCCTCGCCCCGGCCAGCTCCGCCGCCGGCAGCACCCCGGTGCCCGAGCACATCCGAGGGATGCGCGTGGTGTTCCTCGCCCCGGCGGGGGTTCCCGCGCCGGTGATGCTCGACCGGCTCCCGATGATCCTCGGGCGCAGCGAGTCCGCCGACATCGCCCTGGCCTTCAGCTCCATCTCCCGCGAGCACGCCCGCCTCTTCGTCGAGGACGACAAGCTCTTCATCGAAGACATGGGGAGCTCCAACGGCGTCCAGGTCAACGGAGAGAAGCACCGCAAGTGCGAGCTCGCCGCGGGCGACATGGTGCAGCTCGGCGTCGTGGAGTTTCGCGTGGCCCGCCGCGGCGACAGCACCGTGGTCATCCAGCGCGCGGCCGCCGACGAGAAGGCCGCCGCGGGCAAGTCCAACAAGGGCCTCATCGCCGGCGTGGTCTTCGGCGGCGTGTGCCTCGGCCTCGCCGTGCTGCTGGTGGTGAGCAAGGGCCGCACGAGCGCCACCAACCCTCAGCCCGAGACCCCCGCCCCCGCGGCGATCGCCGCGCCCGCGACGACCCCCGCCCCGGCCGCCGAGCCGGTCGCTGCCCCCGCGGCCCCGGCCGCCGAGCCGGTCGCTGCCCCCGCGGCCCCGGCCCCGGAGCCCGCCCCCGCGGTGGCCGTCGCGGCGCCCACCCCCCCAGAGCCCGCGCCCGCGCCCGCACCGGTCGCCGCGCCCGCCGCCCCCGAGCCGGTCGCGGCCCCCACGCCGCCGACTCCGCCGGCCGTCGAGCCCGTGGCCCAGGTCGTCGAGCCGACGCCCCGCCGCTCCGAGCGGCACGCTCGCACCACGCCCCCCACCACGACGCGACCCGCGGCCCCGGCACCCGCAGCGGCCCCCGCGCGACCCGCGGCCCCGGCCCCGACCTCCACGCCCATCCCCGAGGGCGCGACCCCGATGGACCAGGCGCGCGCCTGCCTGCGCAACAACTCCAGCAACATGACCGTGGGCAACCAGTGCGTGGTGGCCGTGCTGCGCAGCCGGGCCTCGACCGAGTCCGAGCGGGGCCTGCTCTGCGTGACCTACCGAACCATGGGCCAGACCTCGAACGCCGTGCGCTGCATGCGCTCGTACATCCAGAGCCACCCGGACGGGCCGCGCGTCGCGAACTTCCAGCAGTACGTCGACAACAACAGCAACTGAGCGGGGCGTTCGCGGCTTGACACCCGATGTGGTTCGGGTACTTGTCGCGCCCCCTGCGTGTCCATCGTCCCCGCACGGAACGGTCCGTGTTCACCGCCCGCCCTTAGACCGGCGGGCGAAGCCTTGAAGACCCGGAATGGTCCGTTGGTTGTTTCAGGGTGGGGCGCGCAAAAGCATCACCAAGGTCGGCCGAAGGCGGTCGGCGGCGGCGATGAAGAAGAGGTAAACGATGCCGAAGATGAAGACCAACCGGGCCGCTGCGAAGCGGTTCAAGATGACCGGTACCGGCCGGATCCGTCGCTCCAAGTGCGGCGCCAACCACTTCATGGGCAACAAGGGCTCTCGCCAGCTCCGCCGCCTGCGCAAGAACGACATGGTCCACCCGTCGTTCGAGAAGCGCATCGGCCAGCTGTTCCCCTACGGTCTCCCCTGAAAGAGGTTTGATCCATGCCCAGAGCTAAAAGAGGTTTCAAGGCCCGTCGTCGGCGCAACCGCGTCTTCCAGTGGGCTCAAGGTTTCTCGGCCGGTCGCGGCCGTCTCTACGGTCCGGCCCGCGAGGCCGTGCACAAGGCCTGGTCGTACGCCTACGTGGGCCGCAAGCTCCGCAAGCGCGACTTCCGCCGCCTGTGGATCGCCCGCATCTCCGCCGGCGCCCGCTCGCTCGGCGTGAACTACTCCCGCCTCATCGCCGCCCTCAAGGGCGCCAACATCGCGCTCGACCGGAAGATCCTGGCCGACCTCGCGGTGCGTGACTTCGCCGGCTTCAAGGCCGTGCTCTCCGCCGCCGGCGTCGAGCTCCGCCCCAACATCTTCGCCTCCGCCTGAGACTCCCTCTCCACCACCCGACACCCCCGTACGAGCGCGTTGCGCCCGGCGGGGGTCGTGTGCTCTGATCCCTTCACCATCCGTGGGAGGTTTCGCCGCACCATGACGAAGGCCGAGATCGTCGAGAGCATCTATGCGACCGTGGGCGGATTCTCGAAGAAGGAGGCGGCCGACCTGGTCGACGCCGTCTTCGACGTCATGAAGCAGACCCTCGCCGAGGGAGACAAGGTGAAGATCTCGTCCTTCGGAAACTTCCTCGTGCGCGACAAGCGCGAGCGCCCGGGCCTCAACCCCCGCACCCGCACCCCGATCACCCTCGCCGCCCGGCGGGTCGTCCGCTTCCGCCCCTCCCCTGTGCTCAAGGCACAGGTCAACGGGCGCTGATCCTCGCGCTACGGCGGCGCCTCGCGTTGTGACGGCCCCTCTCCCCTCCAAGAAGTACTTCCGCATCGGCGAGGTCTCGCGGCTCCTCGAGATCCCTTCGCACGTGCTGCGCTACTGGGAGACGGAGTTTCGCGCGGTGCGCCCGCTCAAGTCCGCGAGCGGGCAGCGGGTGTACAGCCGCCGCGACGTCGAGCGGCTCCAGCTCATCAAGCGCCTGCTGCGCGACGAGCGCTACACCATCGAGGGCGCCCGCCGGGCGCTGAAGGAGCGAGGGCTCGACGACGACGCCAACGCCCCGGCTCGCCCCGAGGTGCTGCGCGCCGCCCTGCTTCAGGCCCGCGATCGACTCACCGCGCTGCTCGCCACCCTCGACGCCATGCGGCCGCCGGTCGCGCCGGACATGTCTTCGGCGCCGGAGATCCTCGTCTCCGAGACCGAGCTCGAGAGCGAACTCGCGAGCCGCGACGAGACGGCTTGACTCCCTAGTTCGCCCCCGTACGATCCGCGGCCCTTGTCTCGCCGCGCGCCGTGCAGAGGCCTCCGATGTGGATCCTGATCTTGTCTCGCAAGGCGTCGATCTACTCGACGCGCCGACTCACCGAGGCCGCCCTCGCCCGTGGCCACCAGGTGAACGTAGTCGACCCGCTGGAGTTCTCCCTCGTCGCGTCGCGAGGGCGGGCGTCGCTCTTCCACCGCGGCCTCGAGGTCGGGGGCTATGACCTGGTGATCCCGCGCATCGGCGCGTCCATCACCACGTACGGCCTCGCGGTGGTGCGGCAGTTCGACATGCTGGGCATCCCGGTGCTCAACACCGCGCTCGCCATCGCGCGCTCCCGCGACAAGCTCCGCGCGATGCAGCTCCTCACCAAGAAGGACCTCGACATCCCGACGACGGTCTGCACCAAGACCTCGGCGCACATCGACGCCGCGCTCGCCCTGGTGGGTGGTCCGCCCGCGATCGTGAAGCTGCACCAGGGGACGCAGGGCATCGGGGTGATGCTCGCGGAGACCCGGCAGGCCGTGGAGAGCACCCTCGAGGCCTTCTGGACCCTCGGGCAGGACATCATCCTCCAGGAGTTCATCGCGGAGTCGCGCGGCAAGGACGTGCGCGCCATCGTGGTGGGCAAGCGCGTCGTCGCGGCGATGCGACGGCGAGCCCAGAAGGGGGAGTTCCGCTCCAACCTGCACCGGGGCGCGGAGCCCGAGGCGATCCCGCTCGACCAGCTCGACCCTCGCTACGCCAAGGCCGCCGTCGAGGCGTGCAAGGTGATGGCGCTGGAGGTCGCCGGCGTCGACATGCTGGAGACCCGAGGCGGCCCGAAGATCCTGGAGATCAACAGCTCCCCGGGCCTGGAGGGCATCGAGCGCGCGACGGGGCAGAACGTGGCCGCGGCGGTGATCCGCCACGCGGAGCGCTACGTGAAGCGGCGCCTGGAGAAGGGCAACGACCAGGGCATCGAAGACGAGCGCTCGCGGCGGCGACGGCGCAAGACCACCTGAGACGGTCCCTGGGAGAGCGACGACGATGAGCAGCGTGGAGCGCGTCGATGAGGGCGCGGTGCAGATCCTCCGGATCAACCGCCCCGACCGGAAGAACGCACTGGACCTGGAGACCTTCGCCGAGCTGAGGGCGCACGCCGACGCGCTGCGGAGCGTCCCCTCGCTGCGCGGCGTGGTGATCACGGGCGAGCCCTCCGGGGGCGTGTTCGTGAGCGGCGGCGACCTGAAGGTGCTCAAGGACGTGCGCACCGCCCGTGGCGCGCGCGACCTCGCCCGCAAGGCCCTGGCGACGCTCGACGCGCTGCGGGAGCTGGGCGTGCCGCTGGTGGCCGCGGTGGCGGGCGACGCCTTCGGCGGGGGCTGCGAGCTGGCGGCGGCGTGCGACTACCGGGTGGCCGAGCGGCAGGTGCGCTTCCACTGGGTGCAGGCGCGCTTCGGGGTCACCACCGGCTGGGGCGGCGCGGCCAACCTGCTCGACCTGGTGAGCCGGGGCACCGCCATGCGCTGGCTGCTCACCACCGAGCCGGTGGGCGCCGAGGAGGCGCGCGCCGAGGGCTTCGTCGACGCCGTGGTGGAGCAGGGCGTGGCCGTCGAGCACGCGAGGGACTTCATCGGGCGCGTCGCCCGGCAGCCCAAGGCGGGCACCCGGAGGATGGTGTTCCTGCTGAGGGAGACCGCGAGGCTCGATGCGCGCAGGGCGCGGACGCTGGAGCTCGACCACTTCGGCCGCTCGTGGGCCACGACCGACCACCACGACGCCGTCGCCCGCTTTCTCCGCAAGGGCTGAGCGCCCTACCGCAGCGCCATCACCGCGCGCCCGAAGAGCACCCACCCCACCAGGAACCCTACGCCCCCGAGGGGCGTCACCATCCCGAGCTTCGTCACCCCGGTGAGGGCCATCGCGTAGAGGCTCCCGCTGAAGAGCACCACCCCCGCGAGCATCGCCCCGCCCGCGGCGTTGGCCACGCCCTCGCGCTGCGACGCCACCCACGCCACGGCCAGCAGCCCCAGCGCGTGGAACATCTGGTACCGCGCCCCGGTCTCGAAGACCTCCAGCATCCGCTCGCTCACCCGCGACCGCAGCCCGTGCGCCCCGAAGGCTCCCGCCGCCACCGCCAGGAAGGCGTTCGCCGCCCCCGCCATCGCCCAGAACCTCGCCCCGTCGTTCATCGCTGCACTCCTCCCGAGGGCGCCTGGTCGACGTGCTCGAGCTGCGCCAGCAGCTGCACCGCCGCGCGGTCTCCCGGGTACTGCCGCAAGAGCAGCTCCAGGTGGTGCCGCGCCTCGCCGGCCACCCCCGCGTCCTTCGTCAGCACCGCCAGGTTGTAGCGCGCCGAGTAGTGCCTCGGCTCGCGCCGCAGCGTCTTCAGGTAGGCCTCGCGCGCCTCGTTGTAGCGGCCCTCTCGCTGCGCCACCACGCCCAGGTTGTACGTCGCCCGAGGGTCATCCGGGCCGAGCGCCAGCGCCGCCATCACCGCCCGACGGGCGCCCGCGACGTCCGTCGCCCGAAGCGCCAGCGTCGTCTCCAGCAGCCGCGCGTCCAGCGTGGGCGAGCGCTCGATCGACCGCCGCAGCGCAGCCCGGGCGCCCTCCGCGTCGCCCCTCGCGTCGAGCGCCATCGCCAGCGCCAGCGTGGCCCGCGCGTCGTCCGGGGCGAGCTCCACCGCCCGCCTCGCGGCGCCCTCCGCCTCCGGCGAGGCCACCGGCAGCCGCGTCAGCGCCACCGCCCTCAACACCGCGGAGGGCGCGTCGTCGTCGTCGATCGCCAGCGCACGCTGCGCGTCCTGCGCCGCGGCGGCGTACTCGGCCGCGTCGACCCTCCGCTGCGCCCTCGCCGTCCAGCAGGGCCTCGCCCTCGGGCTCAACCTCACGCAGCGGTCGAGCACCGCCAGCGCCTTCGCCGCGCCGTCGCGCTGCCTCCCCACGATGCGCGCCAGGATCACCTGCGCCTCGGCGTGGTCGGGGCGACGGGCCACCACCGAGCGCCACATGGCCTCCGGGCTGCGCAGCCGCGGGAAGGAGAGCGCAGCGGTCACCAGCGCGAGCATCGCCCAGCCCACGGTGGCGCCGTTCTTCCACGAGGGCGGCGAGAGCCGACGCACCGCCGCGAGCAGCGTGAGCCACACGAGCGGACCCATCCAGCGCACCCCGTAGCCCAGCGGGAGCTCGCCCCGTGGGAGGGCCCAGCCGGTCACCGCCGCGGCGATCACCGTGAGCGTGGCCAGCGCCGCGAGGAGCGAGCGCAGCCGGGTCTGCTCGAGCGCGCGGACGCAGACCACCACAAGCAGCGTGAGGCCGAGCCAGCCCGCGAGGAGCTGCACCATCGCGGCGTCGCCGGAGGGGCGGGCGACGTCGAGCGGAGCGGCCCACGGGGCGAGCGCCTCCACCAGCAGGACCAGCGCCCGCCACGCGAGAAACCAGGTCTGCGAAGGGTTCATCGGTGGCGGCAGCAGGCGCCCGGGAGGGCGGTCGCGGAGGGCGGTGGGAGAGCGTATCGGCGGGGGCGTCCCATGGCGCGGGACGCTACCGCATCAGCCCGCGTTCTTGAACACGGCCATCACGTCGGCGAGGAGCTTGAGCGCCTCGGGGCGAGGCCGCTGGAAGGCGTTGCGCCCCATGATCGAGCCGAAGCCTCCGCCCGCGGCGATCTCCTTCACCTCGGCGAGCACGGCGGGGGTGTCCTTCGCCTCGCCGCCGGAGAAGATCACGATGCGCTTGCCGTTGAAGGCCGACTGCACGACGTGGCGGATGCGGTCGGTGAGCGTCGCGGTCGGGATGCTGTACTTCTCGAAGACCTTCTTGGCCTCGCTCTGCTCGATGAAGTCCTTCGGCGGCTTGACCTTGATGATGTGCGCGCCGAGCTGCGCGGAGATCTGCGCGGCGTAGGCCACCACGTCGATGGCCGTCTCGCCGTCCTTGGTCACGCCCTCGCCCCGGGGGTAGGCCCAGAGCACCGTCGCCAGGCCCTTGCGCTTGGCCTCGTGGGTGATGGCGCGGAAGTCGTTGTACTGCTCGTTGCGGGCCGACGAGCCGGGGTAGATGGTGTAGCCGACCGCGGCGCAGCCGAGGCGCAGCGCGTCGTCGACGGAGGCGGTGATGGCCGAGCAGGCCGCGTGGCCCTTGGAGAGCGAGTCGCTGTTGTTGAGCTTCAGGATCAGCGGGATCTCTCCGGCGTACCGGTCGGCCACGGCCTCGATGAAGCCGAGCGGCGCCGCGTAGGCGTTGCAGCCGGCGTCGACCGCGAGCTGGGCGTGGTACTCGGGGTCGTAGCCGCCGGGGTTGGGGGCGAAGGACCGCGCCGGGCCGTGCTCGAAGCCCTGGTCGACGGGCAGGATCACCAGGCGCCCGGTGCCCGCCAGCGTGCCGTGGTTGAGCAGCCGCACCAGGTTGGCGCGGGTGCCGGGGTTGTCGCTGCCGTACCAGGAGAGGATCTGTCGGACGCGGTCGGTGGGTGCCATGGGGCCTGTGTCTCCAGTGTGACGGGGGGACCATCGGACGGTGCGCCGATGGCGGGTTGTGTAGGGCCGCGGAACCGTACTCGAAGCCGCCGCGAAGGATCAATCGTGACGGAGCGCCCATCGCATCGAGAGCGGCGGTTGCGGGGGCGGTCGCGATGGAGCAAGAGTGAAGGAGAGACCGGGCCCTATGTGCCGGAGAGGAGTCGAGGCGTCGATGACCTACCGAGATCCACGTGAAGCGCTGCAGGCGGAGAACGACTGCCTGCGACAAGAACTGAGGGAGGCCCAGGAGGAGCTCGCCGCCGCGCGATCGACCCCCGAGCCCAACGAGTACGAGCGGAGGCGCTGGGCCATGGGCATGCGCTGCCTCGGCAGCCTTGCGATGGTGGCGCCCTTCCTGGCCATGATGTCCATGTGCGAGCACCGCGCGATGCGCCGCGCCGCGTGGCACTCCTCCATGGCCTCGTCGACGGCCTACGCCCCGCACATGGTCACCGGCCGCGGGGGCTGCCTCATGGCCTCGCCGTCCATGGGCTTCGAGCGCTTCACCCAGGCCATCGAGCGCCCGGCCCGCGTCACCGAGACCAGCAACGCCGGGCTCACCGCGGGCGCGGCGTGCACCGTGCGCGTCGCCCCGGTGGCCATGCGCGACTTCAACTGCCACGTCGAGGTGGTCTGCGACGGCCGCACCGTCTACGGCGCGCTGCCCACCGGCTACGCCCACTGCGACGTCGACCGCTCGAGGGTGACGCTCGCGTTCGATCCCGACCCCACCGGGGTCGACGGCGACGCGGCCATCACCGCGGACATCGACAGCCACCGCGTGCTCATCGAAGACCGCTCGGGCAGCGCCATCTCGCGCACCCTGCTGACGCTCGATCAGCCCCCCGCGACCCGCTGAGCCGGAGCCCATCACCCTCGTGAAGCACCCCCACTCCCTCGCCCTCGCCCTCTCGCTGGTGGCCGCCGCGGGCCTCGCGCTCGCGCAGCCCGCGCCCACCGGCGTCACGCCCTCGTCGATCCGCCGCTCCACCGCGGGATCGTCCAACCTCGGGGAGTTTCCCGAGGACTCCGGCGTGGCCGCTCCCCCGCCGGCCGCGATGCCTCGCGGAGAGGTCGGCGGCACCGGCACCGTCGACCACGAGCGAGGCCCCCAGGGGCAGCTCCGAGGCAGCTCCGGCGCGGCCCCCGGGGAGATCGACTACAGCCGCCCCATCGGCGCCGCCGACGTGGCCCGGCTGCTGCGCACCCAGGAGCCCCGGCTCCGCACCTGCTACGACGCCGCCCGCGCCACGCACCCGCGGCTCGCCGGCCGGGTGGCGCTGCGCCTGGTGGTGAGCCGCACCGGGGAGCTCACCAACGTCGAGGCCCAGGGCTTCCCAGACGCCCCGACGGTGGCCCCGTGCATGGCCGCGGAGCTGCGCCAGGTGCGCTTCCCCCGCCCCGAGAGCGGCGTGCTGCCCTTCAACTACGCGATGAACTTCTCGCCGCCCGCAGCGCCCCCGCCGCGCAACGCCCGCTCACGTTCCCACAGCCGCTGATCGCCTCGCGGAGACCCGCACCGAGCCGCCAGGAGCCACGGTCACCGGGCTCCCGGCGATCGTCCAGGTGAGGGCGCTCGTGCCCATGTTGCTGAGCCAGGTCTCGCCCGAGCCGTCGGTGCGCGCCACGCTCGCCTCCGCGGCCTCCGCCTCGTCGGCGAGGGCCACCACGGCGCGCATCGATCCTCCCGGGGCGCTCCAGCTCATCTCGATGGCGGCGCCGGCGCGGTCGTCCCAGGGGACCACGGTCTCGCGCACCGCGCAGGGCACCTCGACCGGAGGCGCGAAGGTGGCCACCGAGGGGGTCGTATCGTCGACGCGACGCGAGCTCATCAGGCAGAGCGCGTTGATGTCGATGGTCACCTGACCGTTGCCCAGCCGCCAGAGGTCGCCCTCGCGGGTGACCACCGCGGGAGAGCCGTAGTCGCGGTGGGCGATCACCGCGGTGCGAGCGAGCCTCGCGGCCGTCGGAGCAGGAGCATAGGCGCCCCCCGACTGCGACGGAGCGCACGCCCCGGGGAAGACCCCGCAGGGGTCGCCGGACGTCCCCTCCGGGGCCGTTGCGTCGGAGAAGAAGACCGACGACGCGGGGCGCAGCGACTGACCCCGGCGGAAGCGCCAGGTGCGGCTCCAGCGGCCGCGCTGGAAGTGCGAGCGGTAGTGCCAGCGGTAGCCCTCGTAGGGGTAGTCGTCGGAGTAGGACTCGGCGGAGCCGTAGACGTCGATGCCGTCGAGCTCGATCACCTCGACCGAAGAGCGGGTGGCGGAGTCGGTGGCGCCCGACTGCTCGGGGCCTTCGCCCTCCCCGACCGCGACCTCGGTCGAGGCGGCGGAGGTGACGGAACGCGCGGCGAGAGGGCGAGCGACCGGAGGGCGACGCGTAGGCGTCGGGAGAGACACCCGCGGCCGACCCAACGAGGGCACCAGGACGGGTCGATGGGGGATGCGCGCCATGAAGAGGAGCAGCGCCGAGGCCGCCGCCCACAGGCCGAGGAGAGCGTAGGACTCGAGGCGCCATGATCGCGTCACGGGCAGTACTGACGCCCGTGGTGCCAGGAAGTTCCGTGGCGATCGACGAGGGGACGCGATCGACAGCGGGGCGCGGTCGGGTGTTTCCTCCAGGGCACCCACCGCCATGATGCTCGCACCCATCGATCGCCTCTCGCTGCTCAGCTCCGCCCAGGCCGATGCGCTCCGGGCCAGGCTCGTCGAGGTCGCCTATGACGAGCGCGCCATCGCCCGCGGCGAGTCCATCGCCCCGGGGCTCTTCGACGCCCTCCGTCTCCCGCTGGTGCACGACGCGCTCGCCCTCGACGACGCGCCCGCCAGCGACCTCGCGCTGCTCTTCGCGTACATGGGGCGGGTCTCCTTCGAGCGCTTCGAGCGGGCGCTCACCCCCGCGCTCTCGGCCCTCGCGCTAAAGCTCGGCCTCGTCACCCGCGGCGACGACGGCTCCGTCGCCTCGCCCTTCCTGCTCATGCCCTTCATGGGCCTCTGGATCATCTCCGACCCGCTCTCCCAGGACGGCGACGCGGTGATGGGTCCGGGCCCCACCACCCACGAGCTCGCCAGGCTGCTCCCTGCCAGGACTCCTCGCAGCGTCCTCGACGTCGGCTGCGGCGCCGGGACCTTCGCCCTCCTCGCGGCCGACCGCGGCTCCGCCGAGGCCGTCGGGGTCGACATCAACCCCCGCGCCGTCGAGCTCGCCCGCATCAACGCGCGGCTCAACGGGCTCTCCGCGGAGTTTCTCGCAGGCGACCTCTTCGCCCCGGTGGAGGGACGCCGCTTCGACCTGGTGATCTCCCAGCCTCCCTTCGTCGCCCGCGCCCCCGAGGTCGACGCCGCGGTCTTCCTCCACGGCGGAACCTACGGCGACGAGCTCGCCCTCTCCCTGATCGCCCGGTGCCCCCGGGTGCTCCTCCCCGCCGGCCGAGCCCTGATGCTGCTCGACGCGCCGGTGCGCCCCGGGGCGCCGCTCCACCTGCGGCTGCGAGAGGCCCTCGGCGACGCTCCGGTCGACGTCGCGGTCTTCTCCACCCCGGGGATGTCCCCCGACCTCATGGCCGTCGGGTACACCGCGCGCTCGCTGGAGTCCCTCGAGGGATACGCCGCCACCGTGCGCCGCTACCGCCATCACCTCCGGGCGCTCGGGGTGACCGAGTTCTCCCACGCGATCGTGCTGCTGCTCCCGCCGGGAGGGCGCTTCAGCATCAGCCTCCCGGTGCGCTCGCTCTCCGCCCTCGACGGCGAGGCCATCGAGCGATGGTGCGACGCCATCGACCTCGCCTCGCGAGACCCCGACACCCTCCTCGCCGCCACGGTACGCCCCGCCCCGGGGCTCGTCTTCGCCGAGGAGCGCGCGACCCCGGACCGGAGCGTGGAGCCCACCTGGAGGGTGCGCTCGGAGCGGGGCGTCGCGGTGAGCCGGGAGCTGAGCGAGGCGAGCTGGGCGCTGCTGGAGGCCATCGCCACGCAGGAGACCGTCGCGGGCGCGGTCGAGGTCTACGCCGAGCTCTGCGGGGCGAGCGCAGAGGACGTGCGCGAGCAGGTGCTCGGCTTCGTTCGAGAGCACCTCGCCAAGGGGCTGCTGGCGTGGGAGCGAGGCGGAGCGTCAGGCTGAGGACGAGATGGGCCTCGGGGTTGCGCCCGGGCCACTGCGGGTACCAGAAAAGAGGCATCGGCCCCGCAACGACCCGGCAGCGCACAGGGAGGCGACACCCATGGACGAGCACCTCGACGAACGATGGAGCAACGACCTCCCTCGCGGAGAGAACAGCACCGACCCGACGAAGCCCGGCGTCGAGCCCGGGCCGGTGATCGTCCCTCCGCCGGAGACGCCACCCGAAGAGCCGCCGCCACTCGAGCCGGAGCAGCCGTGGCCGCCCTTTCCAGGGGTGATCCCCGAGACCTTCCCCCACCCGGAGCCCACCCCCGGCGCGCCGCAGCCCATCCATGAGCCGGTGCCCTTCGAGATCCCGGGTCCGCGGCCGCAGCCCATCCACTCCCCCGTCACCTGAACGCGTCGGAGGCTTCAGCCTCCGCGCAGCAGGTCGACCGCGCGCCAGAGGTACCAGCTCGCCACGGTGCGCCAGGGCCTCCAGCGCGCTCCCCGGCGGGCCACCGCCTCGGGCGACGGCAGCGCCTCGAGTCCGTACGCGAGCCGCACCCCGTTGCGCACGCCGTAGTCCCCCACCGGCAGCACGTCGGGTCGGCCCAGGGTGAACATCAGCAGCATCTCGGCGCTCCAGCGCCCGATGCCCCGCACGGCGGTGAGCCTCGCGATGATGTCCTCCTCGTCCATCAGCGCCATCTCGTCGAGCGAGGGGATCTCTCCTGCGAGCATCTTCGTCGCGAGGTCTCGCAGCGCGGCGACCTTCGCCCCGGAGAGCCCCGCGCCGCGGAGCTCGGCGTCGGAGAGGGCGAGCAGCCCGTCGGGCGCGGGGAAGCCCTCCGCCCCGCCGAGCGCCGCAACCCGGGCGTAGATGGTCGCCGCGGCCTTGCCCGTGAGCTGCTGGTAGACCACCGAGCGGGCCAGCGACTCGTAGCTGCTCGAGGTCTCCGAGCGGGTGAGCCCGAAGGGGCCGACCTTCGCGATGATCGCGCCCATCACCGGATCTCTCTCGGAGAGGGCCGCGACGGCCTCCGCGGCGTCGAAGTCCGGGGCGCCGACGCGCACCACCAGCGAGCGCAGGTGGTCGGAGAGGGAGGCCCCTTCGAGCGAGAGCAGCCGGGCCTTGGAGCGTAGGCCGCCGTGCGCGGAGAAGCCCCCGGGAGCGCCCCTCGCGGCCATCACCCGGTGGCAGGGGACGACCACCACGAAGGGGTTCTTCGCCATGGCGGTCCCGACCGCGCGAGAGAGCGTCGGGGAGCCGAGCTCACGGGCGAGCTCGCCGTAGCTGACCGTCCTCCCGGGGCCCACCCGGCGGGCCCGCTCATACACCTTCTGGTAAAAGGGAGGCACCGCGCTCATGTCGAGGGCGATGGTGGAGAGGTCCTCCTGGCCGTGCTCGAAGTGGCGCCGTAGCTGCTCGATGGCAGCGGCCACCGAGGGGGGCGGAGGAGCCAGCGTCGTGGGGAGAGGGCTCTGGGCGTGGAGGCGCTCCAGGGTGCGCTCGTCGGTCGCCTCGGGAAACTGCACCACCGTGATGCCGCGCTCGCTCCAGGCGACGCCCGCGCGGCCGAGGGCCGTGTCGAAGAGGCAGTGGCCGCTCATCGGAGGGGATGCGCCTCAGCGGCCGGAGCGCTGGAGGGCCTGCTGGAGCTCGGTCTGGCTGATGGGCCGACAGGGCGTGCCGGGGGGATGGTTGTGCACGACCCACAGGCCGGGAGCGAGCCCCTCGGCGGCCCCCGACGGAGCGGGCGCGGCGGCCATCGGCGCGGGAGCGGGAGCGGCCATCGGGGCGGAGGCGGAAGGCGCGGGAGCGGGCGACGGAGCGGGCAGAGGCGGCATCGGGGTGACGGGCATCGGGGCGCCGGCCAGGGGGATGTTGGGGATGTGGTCGGGGTCGATGCGAATCGGCTCCAGCACCAGCGCGCCACCGGCGTCGCGAGCGGCCGGCGGAGGCGGCGGATCGTGCGGCGGCGGAGGGTTGGGGGCGTATCGCGGCCCGCTCGACTGACAGGCGCCGAGGAGGGTCGCCAGCGCCGGGAGGGTGGTGGTCACCAGCGAGGGGCGTGGCTTGCGTCTCATGGGGCGCATCGGACACGCGGCCCGCGAGGCTGTCAACGCGACGCCCGCTCGACGTTGCGCGAAGAGCGCATTGACGAGGCGGTTCGTCCGGGAGATCACTCCAGGCGATGCATCCCAACGCCGCGCTGATCGACGAGTTCTACAAGGCCTTCGCGGTGTGTGACGCCGAGCGGATGGTCGCCTGCTACCACCCCGACGTGCACTTCAGCGACCCGGTGTTCACCGACCTCCGCGGCGACCGCGCGGGGGCCATGTGGCGCATGCTCGCCGCGCGCGCCAAGGACCTGAAGATCGTCCACTCGGGCGTCTCCGCCGACGACCGCGAGGGCCGCGCCCACTGGGAGGCGGACTACACCTTCGGCGCCACCGGGCGTCCGGTGCACAACGTCATCGACGCACGCTTCACCTTCCGCGACGGCAAGATCATCCGGCACGTCGACACCTTCGACCTGCACCGCTGGGCGGGCATGGCGCTGGGCCTCACCGGAAAGCTCCTCGGGTGGCTCCCGCCGGTGCAGAACGGCATCCGGGAGAAGGCCCTCCAGGGCCTCGACGCCTTCATCGCCAGGCGCGCCTGAGAGCGGCTCTTTTGGTAGCCTGTGGCCCAATGCGCCACAGCGTCCGCCTCGTCCTCCTTGCTTCGCAGATCGCCGCCTGCAGCCCGGCCGCCGTGTCGGGCAACTTCGGCCCGTTCTCCGATGCGGCAACCGACAGCCCGGCCGTCACCGCCGACAGCCCGGCCGTAGCGACCGACACCCCCGCGGCTCCGGTGGACGTCCCTGCCGCCCCGCAGGATGTGCCCGCCCCCGTGGACGCTGGCTCGCCGCCGGTGGACGCTCCGATCCCGGTGCTCGACTCGGGCGCGCCGCCTCCTCGCGACGCGGGCTCCGTGCCCGTCGATGGGGGTGGTCTGGGAGAGCCCGTGTGGGTTCCGCTCGAGGTGCGCACGGGAGACAGCTCGTGCCCGCCGCTCGCGCCCTGCGGAGGCAACGAGCTCGGCACCTGGGACGTCGGCGGCGGCTGCATCGACCTGGTGTCCCCGGAGCAGTTGATGAGCTGCCCGGGCGCCCGGGTGAGCCGCGCCACCGGTCGGGCCCGGGGGCGGGTGACCTTCGCCGGGGGCTTCGCCAGGAGGGCGTCCCAGTGGGAGGTGGAGGCGGAACTCTTCATCCCGGCGCTCTGCGTGGCCGTCGTCGGAGGGTGCTCCACGCTGCAGACCTTCGTGAGCGCGTACTACCCGGGCTCGACCTGTATGGCCGCGGGAGCGGGCGACTGCCGGTGCGCGGTGCGCACGGGCGGCGCCATCGACGACGGCGACCGCTACACCACCGCCGCCAACCAGATCGTCTCGACCTCCTCGGGCAAGCGCTGGAACTACTGCGTCGCAGGCAACCAGCTCCGCTACACGGACGTCTCCCGCTCCGGCCCGCGCGAGGCCGGGGTCATCCAGCTCACGCGGCGGGCGCCGTAGCGTCGGGCTTCAGCCCTCGAGGAAGAGGGCGTCGGGGTCGTGCAGGTACTTGATGATCTCGTAGGCGAAGGCCGCGCCCACGTGCCCGTCCACCACGCGGTGGTCGAAGCTGAGCGAGAGCAGCATCACCTCGCCGATGACGATCTGGCCATCGCGCACCACGGGCTTCTGCTTGATCTGGTGCACCCCGAGGATCGCCACCTCTGGGAAGTTGATGATCGGCGTGGCGAAGAGCCCGCCCTGAGCGCCCAGCGAGGTGATGGTGAAGGTGCTGCCCTGCAGGTCTTCGAGCTTCAGCTTCTGGTTCTTGGCGTCGGCGCCGAGGCGCTCGATCTCCCGGGCCACGTCGAGCAGGCTGCGGCGGTCGGCGCCCTTCACCACCGGCACCACCAGCCCGGCGTCGGTCGAGGCCGCGATGCCGAGGTTGTAGTACTTGCGATAGACCAGCTCGTTGGTCGACTCGTCGATCGCCGCGTTCAGGATCGGGAACTTCTTCAGCGCCAGCACCGCCGCCTTGGCAATGAACGCGAGCGGCGTGAGCTTCACCCCCAGCGCGTCGGCCTTGGGCTTCAGCCGCTCCCTCGCCGCCTTCAGCGCCGTCACGTCGCACTCCTCCACGAAGGTGAAGTGCGCCGCGGTGTGCACCGACTGCGACATCTTCTCGGCGATCTTGCGGCGCAGCCCCGCGAAGGGGACCCGCTCCTCCAGCGCCTCGCCGCCCTTCGACGACGGCGTCGCGATCGACACCGGCGCCCGCGTGGTCATCGCCACCGGAGCGGTCACCGGCGCCGCCGCGGGGGCGCTCGCCACCACCGGCGCGCTCGCCGCGGTGGGGCTCTCTCCAGCCGCCCTGCCCGCCGCGGCCGCCGCCGGAGCGCTGCCCCGCTGCGCGAAGGCCCGCAGGTCTTCCTTCGTCACCCGGCCCTGCGGCCCGGTGGGGCGCACCCGGCTCAGGTCGATGCTCAGGTCGCGCGCCAGCTTGCGCGTCGCCGGGGTCGCGAGCGCCCGCCCGTTGGGCGCCAGGTAGTCGTCCGCCGCAGGCGCGGGAGCTACCGCGGTGACCGGGGCGCTCTTCGCCGCCGCCAGCGCCGCGGGGGTCGCCGTCACGGTCATGGTCCCCATGCCCGGCAGCGACTCCTTGATGTCGCCCACGGCGGTCGCCGCGGGGCCCTGCTCCTTCTTCGGGGCCGCCGCCGCGGCGGGAGCTTCTGCCCCGCCCGACAGGTCGAAGGACACCAGCACCGAGTGCACCTTCACCACCTCGCCGGCCTTGCCGAACAGCTCGGCGATGCGCCCCGCCTTCGGGGAGGTGATCGTCACCGAGGCCTTGTCGGTCATCACGTCGACGAGGGGCTGATCCTCCTTCACGACGTCGCCGACGCTCACGTGCCACGCGACGACCTCGCCCTCGGTCACGCCCTCGCCGATGTCCGGCAGCTTAAAGTCATATCGGCTCATCGTCTCAGCCTCTCAGTACCGGGCCGTCTCGATGAGGGCCGGCAGGATCCGGCCCGCGAGCGGGAGGTAGTCCATCTCCAGCGTGTACGGGAAGGGCGTGTCATATCCCGTCACCCGTACCGGGGGCGCCTCCAGGTGGAGGAAGGCCTTCTCGTTGATGAGCGCGATGAGCTCCGCGCCGAAGCCGCAGGTCTTCGGGGCCTCGTGCACGACCACCACGCGGCCGGTCTTCTTCACGCTGGCGACGATGGTGTCGATGTCCACCGGCCAGAGCGTTCGCAGGTCGACGACCTCGGTGTCGATGCCCTGCGCCGCGGCCTGGTTGGCCGCCTCGATGGCCTCGTAGAGCATCGCGCCCCACGCGAGCACGGTGACGTGCTGCCCGGGCCGCACGACCTTCGCCTGAGACAGCGGCACCGTGTAGTCGCCTTCGGGCACCTCGCTGCGCGCCGCGCGGTAGATGCGCTTGGGCTCGAAGAAGAGCACCGGGTCTTCGTCACGGAGGGCCGAGAGCAGCAGCCCCTTGGCGTCGTAGGGGTTGGACGGGCAGACGACCTTCAGCCCCGGCGTGTGGATGAAGTACGCCTCCGGGGACTGCGAGTGGTAGTGCCCGCCGCGGATGCCGCCGCCCACCGGCGTGCGGATCACCATCTTCGCCGGGAACTCCCCGCCGGAGCGGTAGCGGAACTTCGCGAGCTCCGAGACGATCTGGTCGAAGGCCGGGAAGATGAAGTCCGAGAACTGGATCTCCGGCACCGGGCGCATCCCGTAGAGGGCCATGCCGATGGCCGCGCCGATGATGCCCCCTTCGGAGAGCGGCGTGTCGATCACCCGGTCGGCGCCGAACTCCTTGTAGAGGTCCTGGGTCACGCGGAAGACGCCGCCGACCTTGCCAATGTCCTCGCCCAGCAGGACCACCCGCGGGTCGCGCTTCAGCTCGAGCCGGAGCGCGTCGTTGACGGCCTGCACCATGTTCATCTGTGGCATCGGATGTCTCTCGTCCCTGTACTGGATTGGTCGCCGTCGCTCAGTGTCCGCCGCCGTGGCCCGCCGGGCGGGGCGCGCGCTCGGCCTCCGCCTGCTGCTCGACGAGGTGCCACGGCTGCGTGGCGTAGACGTCCTCGAACATCGTGTGCAGCGCCGGGGCCGGGGTCTTCTCCGCCGTCTCGACGGCGCGCTTGATGTCCGCCTCGACCTGCTCGGCCCAGGCCTTCTCCTGCGCGTCGTCCCAGAGCCCGAGGGCCACCACGTGGGCGCGCATGCGCGGGATCGGGTCCTTCGCGCGCTCGGCGGTCATCTCCGCCTCGTTGCGGTAGGCCTTGGGGTCATCCGAGGTGCTGTGCCCGGAGAGCCGGTGGGTGAGCGCCTCGATGAGCGTCGGCCCCTCGCCGCGGCGGCCGCGCTCGATGGCGTCGCGGGTCACCTTGATCATCGCGAGCAGGTCGTTGCCGTCGACGCGCACCGGCGTCACGCCGTAGGCGAAGCCCTTCTGCGCGAAGGTCTGCGACCCGGTCTGCTGGCCCGCGGGCACCGAGATCGCCCAGCCGTTGTTGCGGCAGAGGAACACCGTCGGCGTCTTGTAGACCCCCGCGAAGTTCATCGCGTTGTGGAACTCCGAGCTCGACGTCGCGCCCTCTCCGAAGAACACCAGCGACACGCTCTTGTCGCCCTTCATCTTCGCCGCCCAGGAGAAGCCCACGGCCTGGGTCATCTGCGTTCCGATGGGCGAGCTCACGGAGCCGAACTTGTACGGCCTGCCGCTGTAGTGGTCGGGCATCTGCCGACCCTTCACCGCGTCGTTGGCGTTGCCGTACATGTTGTCGAGGTAGGTCTGCAGCGGCATGCCCCGCAGCAGCAGCGCGCCGAACTCGCGGTAGCAGGGCCAGAGCCAGTCGTCGTCGCCGAGCGCCGCGGCGGGCCCGAGGATGCACGCCTCCTCGCCGAGGCTGCCGATGTGGAAGCCGATGCGCCCCTGCCGCTGAAGCAGCACCAGCCGCTCGTCGACCATGCGGGTGAGCAGCATGTGCTTGAAGAGCCGGACCACCGTCTCGCCCGGGAGCTTCGGATCGGTCGCCGGGTCGGCCACCCCGTCGGGGCCGAGCACCGTCACCACGTCGTCGAGCACGAACTGCGTCTGCATCCCTCTATCGCTCCTTCAATGCGTCGGTCAGGGGAGCACCGGGAGCGACCGATGCGGCCGCGCCGCCGGTGTCTCCACGGGTCCGGTCGTCTTCGTCAGCTGGCCCCGGAGGAACGCCTCCGCCGCCTTGTAGCTCGATCGCACCAGCGGCCCGGAGGCCACGTACTTGAACCCCATCGCGAGGCCCTCGACGCGGAGGTCTTCGAACTCCTCCGGCGACCAGTACCGCACCAGCTCGTGGTGCTTCGGCGTGGGCCGCAGGTACTGCCCCAAGGTGAGCACGTCAACGTCCACCGCCCGGAGCGCCCTCATGGTCTCCAGCACCTCGTCGCGCGTCTCCCCGAGGCCCACCATGATGGAGCTCTTGGTGTACGTCTCCGGCGACACCGCCTTGGCGTGGCGGAGCACCGCGAGGGACTTCTCCATGGAGCACCGCGCGTCGCGCACCGTGCGCTGCAGCCGATCGACGGTCTCGACGTTGTGCGCGAACACGTCGGGCCTGCCCTCGACCACCGCCGTGGCGACGTCGTCGAGGTTGCCCGAGAAGTCGCCGAGCAGCGCCTCGATGAGGATCGCCGGGCTGTGCGTGCGGATGGAGCGCAGGGTCTCGGCCACGTGCGCGGCGCCGCCGTCGAGCATGTCGTCGCGGTCGACCATGGTGATCACCACGTACTGAAGGCCCATCGCGGCGATGGTGCGGCCCGTGTGCTCGGGCTCGCGTGGGTCATAGGCGCCGCGAGGGTTGCCCGTGGTCACCGCGCAGAAGCGGCAGCCGCGGGTGCACACGTCGCCGAGGATCATGATGGTGGCGGTGCCGTCGCCCCAGCACTCGCCCACGTTGGGGCAGCGGGCCTCCTCGCAGACCGTGTGCAGCTCGTAGCGCCGCAGCGTCTCCTTGATGTGCGTGTAGCGCTCTCCGCCCGGCGCGCGGACCTTGAGCCACTCGGGTTTACGCTCCATTGCCATCGACGACACCTCTCGGCCGGTGCTTGGGCCACGGCGGCGGCGGAAGCTAGTCCCGGCGAGCATTTGAAGTCAACGGAGCGCGAGCAGCTCCGCGCGCCCGATGAGCGGGTACCACCGCGACGCCGCGACGCGCACCGACCAGCCCGCGAGGCCGTCGCCGTAGCGCTCCCGGTCGAGCCTCGGGAGGATCATGTACAGCGCCCCACCAGCGCGCAGGTGCCGCGGCGCCTCGGCGAGGCAGCGACGCACGACCGCGCCACCGCACCACGCCAGCTCCTCGGTGCTGCGGGCCTCGGCGTCGTGGAAGGGCGGGTTGAAGAGGATCGCGTCGTAGCGCAGCCCGCCGAGCCCGGCGAAGAGGTCGGAGTGCAGCAGCCGCACCCGGACGCCCATGCGCTCGGAGGCCTCGGCGACGGGACGGAGCGGCACGTGCGGCAGCTCGGTGGCGGTGACCTTGAAGCCCCGACGCGCGGCGGAGAGCGCCCAGAAGCCCGCGCCGGTGCCGAGCTCCAGCACCGAGGCGCCAGGAGCGAGGAGGTCGAGCGCGGCCTCCTGGAGCGCGCCGAAGCCGAGGCCCAGGAAGGGCGCGGGGTGATGCACTCCGGGCGCGACGACCAGCGACACGCCGCGATGCTCGATGGGCCCGTGGGTCGACAGCGCCCGCTGCGCCAGGACGAGCGCGCGGGTGCGCATCCGGTAGAGGAGGCTGGGCCCGGCCTGGCTCACGCATCACCCAGCGCGACGACCCATCGCTCCATCAGCCGCCTCGCCCCTTCGTCCGAAAGCCTCGGGACCCCGTAGGCCAGCGCGGCGGTGACGCCCCCCGACGAGGCCGTCACGGTGAGGCCGATGCCGGGCTGGCGAGGCAGCCCGCTCAGGCAATAGACGCGGCGCGCCCGGACGCTCGCCGGGAAGCGCAGCCCCTCCGGCAGCCGGATCTGGCTGAACAGGAAGGAGTACATGAAGGACGACGGCCGCCCATCGAGCCAGCGGAAGAACCAGCGCAGCGCGAAGGGCGGCAGGAGCGCACCCAGCAGCGCGATCGCCACCGGGGTCGCCAGCGCCCGCTCGGGGGAACGGCCTGCGCGCAGCCGCTCGGAGACCCGCGCCAGCAGCGAGGTGTCGTCGACCTCGGTCGGGGTGAAGTCCGCCTCGATGACCCCGAGGTGGTTCTGTAGCGAGCGCCCCACGCCGAGCTCGCTCCTCAGGTCGACCGGAACCAGCGCGCGGAAGGTCTCCTCGGGCATCCCCTCGTCCCGTCGCCAGGAGGCCGCGGCGCGAAGGAAGGTTCCCAGCATCAGGTCGTTGCGAGTGACCCCGAGCGCCTCTGCGCGATCGTGGAGGCGCGACCACTCCTCGGCGTCGAGGTCGAGCACGAGGCAGTGCATCCCCTCGGCGCGGGCGTCGACGCGCTCCAGCAGCGCCGCGCGACGATCGCCGAAGCGACCGGCGCTCCCGAGGTTGGCGGCGAGCAGCGCCGCGGTGAGCCTCGCCCCTTTTCGAGAGAGCAGCCGGAGGAGGCTTGCCCTGCTCGGAGAGAAGGGCGCGGGGGCGGGCGCCGGCTCTCCGTCGAGGGCGCGGTAGCGGGAGAGCAGCGCGTCGAGGAGCGCGACGGCCCCGACGCCGTCGGTCACGCTGTGATGGAGCGTGAACACGAGCTGGTATCCGCCGCCCCGCCGAGGGGCGTGGAGCACTCGCAGGGGCGCCTCGGAGGAGAGGTCGAAGGCGCGAAGCAGCCAGCCCGAGGGGCCGAGGTCGAGCGCGACGTCGCTCCAGGTGATGATCCGATGGGGGGAGGTCGATGGCGAAGGGGCGGCGAAGCGCGCGACGCGGAGGGGCGACTCGCGCACGAAGCTACGGAGCGCGGGGACCGAGGCGATCAGCAGCGAGAGCGCCTCGGAGAGAAGGGCGCGGTCGAAGGGGGCCTCGACGTCGACCACGTGGTGCGTGGTCATCGGGCGGCCCTCGTAGGTCTGCGCGATGAGGGCGCGGTCCATCCAGTTGAGCGCGAGGCTGGCTGTTGAGGATCGCTCGCTCATGGCCTCGATGCCCCGGAGCCCGCCTCCCGATCGGTGAGCACGAAGCGCAGCACCAGCATCGCCTCGGCGTCCGAGAGATGGGCCTTTCGACCCATGCGCCGCACCAGCGAGGGCCACTCCTCGGCCGTGTACGCGGCGCGGTCGGGATAGGCGTGGCAGCGGTGGCAGTTCGAGAGGAAGAGCTGCCGACCCTGCTCCAGCGACTCCGCCGAGGCCTCGGGCCATCGCGAGCGGGCGAGCTCCGCCGAGGCCATGGACAGCGGCCCGGGCGCCGCGCCGGCCTTGGGGCCGCAGGCCGAGGTCGTCGCGCACACGAAGGCCGAGAGGAGCACGCAGAGGGGCGATCGGTTCACGGTGTGGCTCCATCGACGCGGCGTCGGCCGCGCTGGGAATGCGGGGCCCCTTCGATTGGGCGGCGAGGGGCGACTCGCAAGGCCGCGAGCGCTGAGGGAGCGACCGGCCGCGCCACTCCACGCGCTCGTGGAACCTTTCGTCGCCCGCGTGGTCTCAGCCCGCGGAGGCCACGACGATGACCCACCCCAGCACCCCTTCCCGACCCGGCGCGATGACCCACGCCATGAACGCCACCCGACTCCCCACCGCCCCGAAGGTTCTGCGCATCGGCGTGATGCAGGGCACCCGCATCTCCGAGGAGCGCATCGTCCGCGACCGTAGCGCCGTCACCGTCGGCGCCACCGAGCGCAACACCTTCACCGTCCCCTCCGGGGAGCTCCCTCCGAGCTTCGAGCTCTTCTCCATCGAGTCCGGTGCCTACTCGCTCAACCTCACCGACGCGATGGAGGGGCAGCTCGCCACGCCCGGCGGCATCCGTACGCTCGCCCAGGTGCGCCGCGATCCCTCCGCGCAGCGCACCCCCTTCGGCCATCGTGTGGCGCTCGAGGAGAGCGCTCGGGGGAAGATCCGCCTCGGCGCGGTGACCTTCCTCTTCCAGTTCGTGGCGGCGCCTCCCCCGATGCCGAAGCCGCAGCTCCCCGCCGCCCTCCGCAGCCACTGGGTCAAGAACGTCGACTGGACCTACAACTCCTGCTTCTCGGCCTTCCTGGTGCTCGCCGTCGCGAGCGTCGCCTACGTCGAGTACGCCTACGACCCCATCGTCGACGACGCGCTCGCCCTCGACGACGCCCGCCTCGTGCGCCTCCTCGCGACCCCTCCCCCGGTCGCCGAGCCCGAGCCCGAGCCCGCCGCGGAGCCCACCGCCGAGGCCTCCGCGACCACCAGCCCCAGCGCCAGCGCGACCCCCTCGCCCTCGGCCCGCCGCCCCGCTCCCAGCGCCGCCGACCGGGCCAGCGCCCGCGCCGCGGACGAGGCCCGCCGCGTCGCCAACGCCAACGCCGCCGCCGACCGCGCGGTCAACGCGGTGAGCAACGCCATGAACAACAGCGCGGACTTCGCGGCCCTCACCGGGGTCAACAGCTCGAACCGGGGCAGCGCGCGAGACGTGCTCGCCGAGGGGGGCCTGATGACCGGGACCGCCGAAGACCTCCAGCACGCAGGCAACATCACCACCGCCAACGGCCACGTGGGCGTGCGCCGCAGCGCGCTGGCGATGGCCGGTCCTCCCGGGGGACAGAGGCTCGGAGAGACGACCGCGGTGCGCCCCAGCGGCGACCAGATCGGCACTGGCCCGGAGGTGGTGCAGGCCAGGGTGATCCGCTTCGACGCGGACATGGGCGACGTCGACGAGCGCGGCGGCGAGGGCACCGTCAACGCCGACTCCGTGGCGAGGCTCATCCGCGGTCAGCTCGGCGGCATCCGCTCCTGCTACGAGCGCGAGCTCCGGCAGAACCCCGCGCTCTCCGGTCGCCTCGACGTGAACTTCACCCTCGGCACCAGCGGCCGCATCACCAGCGCCTCCACCTCCGGTCTCTCCGCGGCGCCTCGCGTCGGGAGCTGCGTCACCGGGCGACTGCGGGGCCTGGTGTTCCCTGTGCCCGCCGGGGGGAGCGTGGACTTCAGCTTCCCCTTCACCTTCACCCCGGGCGGCTGAGCACTCCGCCCGGCTCTCGTGCGAGCCTCGCGCGATGAGCTCCGTCGACCACGCGCAGATCTACCTCCGCGACCCCCTCCGCTACGACGCCATGGTCTCCGCCGAAGACTGTGACGGCGCCCTCCCCTCGCTGCTCTCCGAAATCGCCCCCGCGCTCCGCGGCGCCCGCGCCCTGGAGCTCGGCGTCGGCACCGGTCGCGTCACCCGGATGCTCCTCCGCGCCGGAGCGTCGGTGCGAGGCTGCGAGTACGCCGCCCCGATGCTCTCCGTGGCCCTCGATCGCCTCCGGGCCGAAGGCTTCTCCGACGACTCCATGGAGCTCTCCGTCGGCGACGCCTACGCCTCGGACTTCGGCGAGCAGTGGGCCGACCTCGCCGTCGCGGGCTGGGTCTTCGGTCACGCCCTGCGATGGCACCCTGACGACTGGCAGCAGCGCATCACCCGGGCGCTCACCGCCATGCGCCGCGCGCTGAAGCCGGGAGCGAAGCTGGTGGTCATCGAGACGCTGGGCACCGGCTTCACCGAGCCCACGCCCCCTCCCGGGCTCATCGGATACCAGCGATGGATGGAGTCCCAGTGGGGCCTCGCCCGCCACGAGCTGCGCACCGACTACCGCTTCGGGAGCGTCGACGAGGCGGCCGAGGCGATGGGCTTCTTCTTCGGGGAGGCGATGGCCGCGAAGGTGAGCGAGCACGGGTGGAGCCGGGTGCCCGAGTGCACCGGCGTCTGGGTGGGCTGAAGGCTCAGCGGGCGACGGCGAGCTCGGCGACGATCCAGTCGACGAAGACCTTCGTGGGGTCGAAGCCGACGATCTCTTCAGCGTCTCTCACGAAGTTGGAGAGCGCGTTGATGTCGTAGAAGTACCGCCGACCGTCGCGGGTGGAGGTCAGGTACTCGATGCCGCCCACGTCGAGCTTCGCCTCGGCCATGATGGCTCGGGCGCTCTCGACCACCTCGGGCGCCTCGTCGTGGCGCTCGATGCGGAGCTTCTTGGCCGGGGCGGCCACCACGCAGAGCTCGAAGTCCGAGGAGGCCTCCTGAGAGGGCGGGGGCTGACCCGGGGTGACCTGGCAGATGTCCGCGGGGCAGAGGTTGAAGTCGGTGGTGTCGGGGTAGATCTTCACCGAGTAGAGGTGCCGCTGGCCAAGCATCTCCACCCGCACGATGTGCCCGTCCTTCGCGGGGTGGAACTCCTGCACCAGCACCACGCCGTCGACGCCGTAGGAGGGCGATCCCTCGAGCCACGCGTCGAGCGAGGCGCGGTCGTCGAAGCGCACGATGCCGGCGCCCGATCCGCCGATGTTGGGCTTCACCACGATGGGGTACTCGAGCGCCTCGGAGGCCGCTCGGATGGAGGCCGCGTTGTTGGCCACCAGGGTGCGGGGGGTGCTGATGCCGAGGCGGGCGAGCAGCATCGCCTGGAGGGCCTTGCTGGTCTCCAGCAGGTACGCGCCGGTGCCGTTGACCACCCGGGCGCCGGTGGTCTCGTAGTACGCGAGGGCCGCCTGGCCGAAGAAGATCGCCGAGGCGTGGTCGCGCTTCCACGCCGAGGGGGAGGCGCGGTTGATGACCATCGAGAACGCGCGCTCTCGCTTCGAGGGGTCGAAGAAGTGGTCGTGGAGGGGGAGCTCGACGAAGGCGATGTCGCGGCGAGCGAGCTCGGCGTAGAGGCGCTTCTGCCACTCGGGATGCTCGTTGAGCACGGCGATGGGGAGGGTCGACATGGCGGCGGGATAGCACAGCTCCGCCTGAGGGGCGTCAGCGTCAGCCCGGCGTCGGGTCAGGCTCGCGCTCCAGGGCGCTGGCGGCGAGCAGGACCAGGGCGATCCAGAGCAGGTCGGCCACGAGGAGGTGCACGAGCTGCAGCCACACCGGCGCCAGCAGGAACACGTTGAGCAGCCCCAGGCCCAGCTGTGTCACCACCGCCGCGACGACCGCGAGGCCCATGGTGCGCGTCGACGGCCGGCGGGTGACCGCGTGGCCCGCGACCGCGCTGGTGACCACCGCCGCGGTGGCCGCGAGCGCCACCACCGGGTGCCAGATGCGAAGCCGCAGCAGGAGGTGCGCGCCGGGGCTGAAATCCTGGGCGTATCCCTCGGCGAAGGAGCGCGCCGGGAAGAGCGTGTCGCCCAGCGCCGCGATGCTCCCGGTGACGGCCACGGCCATCGTCGCGAGGAGCGCCACGGCGAAGGTCGCGGCGAGCCCCGGGCGCTGCCTCGGCGCGAGGCGGCGGTGGCCGAAGGACCACCACGCGGTGAGGGTGAGCGCCGCCACCAGGGCGAAGGTGTTGACCAGGTGCGCCGCGCCGAACCACGCGCGGGTCATGGAGGTGTTGCCCGCGACCAGGCGGAAGAGCACGAGGCCGGCGCCGAGGAGCGCCTCGCTCACGATGAGCAGCCCCGAGAAGACCGCGCCTCGGCGGACGGGGTGGCCCGGCGAGGTCCAGCGGAAGGCCATCACCAGGAGCGCGAGCACGGCCACCAGCGAGAGCCCGGAGGTGATGCGGTGCGTGAACTCGATGAGCATCTCCAGCGAGCGCGGGCGGGGGAGCACCTCGCCGTTGCACATGGGCCAGTGGTCGCCGCACCCGGCCCCGGAGCCGGTGGCGCGCACGAAGGCTCCCCAGACGATCACGGCCAGGTTGTAGGCGACGGTGGCCACGGCGAAGCGGCGCAGAAAGCGGGCGCGGGTCTCGGACACGGCGCGCACCTTGGCGGCGGAGCCGCGGAGAATCAATGCCTCGCGGGCCCTCGTCGGGCGCCGGTCAGCAGGGCGCTGGCAGGGGGCGCGCTCAAGGTCGATCGGGTAGAGTGGGCGCTGCTTCGGAGAAAGACCTGTGCCTGACGAACTCCCCAAGGGACGCATCGCGCGCGGATACGCGCTCATGAAGCTGGCCGCGACGGAGCTTCCCTCGATGGCGGGGAGGCTGCTGCGGCAGGGCGAGCAGCCCATGGACGCCGCGCTGCTCAAGGCCTCCGCCGAGCGGGCGCTGCGCACCCTCGGCGAGCTGCGGGGGCTCGCGATGAAGGTCGGGCAGACAGTGTCCTACGTCGACGGGCTGCTCCCTCCGGAGGCCACGGACATCTACCAGAAGACCCTGGCGGCGCTGCAGTCGCAGGCCCCGACGGTGAGCTTCGAGGAGCTGAAGGAGGAGATCGAGCGGGGCCTCGGCCGCCCCCTCGCGGAGGCCTACCTGAGCTTCGAGGAGACCCCGCTGGCCGCGGCCAGCATCGGGCAGGTGCACCGGGCGACGATCCTCGACCCGGAGGGCAGCGGCAGGGAGATCGAGGTGGTGGTGAAGGTGCAGTACCCCTCCATCGCGCACGCGCTCCGCAGCGACCTGAAGAACCTCGACTCGCTCCGCCCGATGGTGGCCATGCTGGCGCCCGGGGCGGACACCCGCGGGGGCTTCGAGGAGGTCATCCACCACATCGCCGCGGAGCTCGACTACACCCTCGAGCTGGAGAACCAGGAGCGCTTCAGGGCGCTGGTGGCCGGGCTGCCTGGGATGATGGTCCCGAGGCCGTACAAGACCCACACGGGCAAGAACGTGCTGACGATGGACTACGTCCCGGGGCGCACGCTCCGCGAGGTGGCCGAGCACGGCTCTCAGGAGCTGCGCAACCGCGTGGGCGAGGCGATCTTCCGCTTCACGCTGGGGATGGCGATGGGCCGCGGGGTGTTCAACACCGACCCGCACCCTGGCAACTACCTGGTCACCGACGACGGCACCGTGGCCTTCCTGGATTTCGGGAGCGTGAAGGTGCTTCCCGAGTCGCTCTTCCGTCAGTGGCGCGAGGTCGCGCTGATGCTGGTGACGGGCCGCTACGACGAGTGGCGGTCGCGCTCGAGCGAGCTCTTCGGCATGGAGCAGATGGACCCCGAGGTGCGGCGGCTGCACCAGGACAACATGCTGGCGACGGCGGCGCTGGTGGCCCGCGACGAGGAGGTCACCATCGACCGCGCGATGCTCCGCGACGCGGTGCGCAGCGGGGTTCGTACGGCCAAGGACATCGGCAAGACGGCGGGGTGGATCCCCTCGCGCTCCAAGACGATGGCGATCCCGCCGGACTTCGTGATGGTGGGGCGGATGCAGGTGGGGCTCTTCGCCGTGCTCGCCCAGCTCCACCCTCGCGCCAACTGGAACCGCATCCTGCGGGAGATGCTCGAGAGCGCCCCCGCCTGACGCGCGGCCTCCCTCTCAGCCGCCGTCGCGGCAGAAGGTGACCGCGGGGTTGTTCATCGAGCAGTCGAAGTCGGCGCAGTCGACGAAGCCGTCGCAGTCGTCGTCGAGGCCGTTGCTGCAGGCCCCCACGCTCGACTCGGCGCCCCGGCACACGCAGGAGCCCGCGTCGCGCGTCGAGACGCACACGGTGACCACGCAGGTGTTGGTGCAGCTCCGGTCGTTGCAGTCGCGAAACCCGTCGCAGTCGTTGTCGATGCCGTCGGCGCAGGTCGCGTTGGTGTTCTCCGGGCTCGCGATGCACCCGCCGGTGTCGGGGCGGGCGCCGGCGTCGTAGGGGCAGGCGGGCACCGACGGGCGCTGGCAGTTGAAGTCGGTGCAGTCGACGTAGCCGTCGCAGTCGTTGTCGATGCGGTCGGCGCAGGCGGCGGGGTTGTCCTCCGTGCCCGTGCGCACGCAGCCGGTGTCGGGCGGGCCCGCGTCCCTGGGGCAGAGGGTCACCGACGGGCTCATCGAGCAGCTGAAGTCGTTGCAGTCGAAGTAGCCGTCGCAGTCGTTGTCGACGCCGTCGGAGCACGCCGCGTTGGAGCCCTCGTCGCCGCTGCGCACGCAGCCCGAGTCGACGCGCACCCCGGAGTCCACGGGCCCGCCGCAGAAGCTGTCGCACGAGGGCTCGGTGCAGTCGCGGAAGCCGTCGCAGTCGTTGTCGAGCCCGTCGGCGCAGGCCGCCGCGGTGTTCTCCGCGCCCGAGGGGACGCACCCGAGGACGTCCATCGGCGCGACCCCTCGGTCGACCGGGGAGCCCGCATCCACCGGGGCGCCCACGTCCACCGGGGGAGTGCCTACGTCCGCCGGGGGGGTGCCCGAGTCCATGACCACCGCGCCGCGGTCGTCGGGGGTGGCGGGCACGTCCGGCGTCTCCAGCGGTCCGCCGCCGCCGCGAGCGCTCCCGCAGCCCACCACCAGCGCCAGGATCACCGCCATCGTCGAGCGCACGCCCCGTCCGTAAGTCACCATTGTGATCCGGGCCTCTATCACCGATCGCGCGAGCGTTCACGATCCCGGCGCTGCCGCTGCTAAGGTCCGCGACCACAATCATATGGTCGCGAGCGTCCCTCCCCCTCCCCCTCCCCCTGGCCGCTACTTCGTCACCGGCGCCGGGGGCTTCATCGGCTCCCACCTGCTTCGTCGGCTCGTCGGGTCGGGCTGCGAGGTCGTCGCGGCGGACCTCACCCTCCCGGCGGCGCTCCCCGCGGGGGTGACCTTCGCGCGCTGCGACCTGCGCGACCGCGCCTCGGTCCGACGCGCGGTGGAGTCCTCGGGCGCGACCCGCGCGGTGCACCTCGCCGCGAAGGTCGGCGACTGGGGCCCTCCCGAGGACTTCGAGGCGCTCAACGTCACCGGGGTGCAGTGGGTGCTCGAGGCGATGCGCGACGCGGGCTTCGAGCACATCATCCACGTGAGCTCGATCGCGGTGCTCGGCCAGGACGCCGGAGCGCTGGTCACCGAGGGGGCGACGGTCGTCACCGAGGGCCCGGCCTACTCGGCCACCAAGGCGCGCGGCGAGCTGGTGGCGAGGAGGTTCCAGCTGGAGGGGGCGCCGGTGACCATCGTGCGGCCGGGCGACGTGTACGGCGTCGGCTGCGCGCCGTGGGTGGTGCGCCCCATCGAGCTGCTGCGAAAGCGCCAGATGCTGCTGGTCGACGGCGGCCGCGGGCACTTCGCGCACCTCCACGTCGAGAACCTCATCGACGGGTTCATGCGGGTCTTCGCGACCCCGGCGGCGAAGGGCGAGACCTTCGTGCTGACCGACGGCGACCAGCACATGACGATGGGCGAGTACTTCGGTCGCCTCGCCGACGCGGTGGGCCTCAAGCCCCCGACGATGACGCTGCCGAAGGGCGCGGCGAGGGCCTTCGCGGGCGCCATCGAGGCGGGGGCGCGGCTCCTCGGGGCGACGCCGCCCTTCACCCGCGCGGCGATCGACTTCGTGACCCGCACCGGATCGTTCGACACCCGCAAGGCGCGCGAGGTGCTGCGCTGGACGCCGAGGGTCACGCTCGAAGAGGGGCTGCGAGAGATCGGTCGGCACTACGGAAGGCTGGTGACCTGAGCCATGCGAGTGAGGGTGTTCGAGCTGGGCGGCGGGCAGCGGGTCGGAGCGCGGGTGGCCTACGTCGAGGGCCCGTCGCTCGACCGGGAGGACGGGCAGGGCCTCGCCCGGCGCCTCGGCGCGCCGCTGACGGTGCTGGAGCTGGCGCCTCGGAGGGACGACTGCGCCGTGCGGCTGCGGGTGTTCACCCCGATGCGGGAGCTCCCGCTGTCGGTGGAGGCGGCGTGGTGCGCGGGCGAGGTGCACGGCCTCGCAGCGCTGGTGGTGGAGATGGGCGTGACGGCGACGGCGGTGCGCTCGGAGGGCGGCGCGCTGTCCGCGGCGCTGCCGACGCCGGTGCTGGGTCACCGCGCGGTGGAGGACCGGCTCTCGGTCGCGGCGTCGCTGGGCATCGAGGAGGAGTGCCTCGACGGCGCCTGGGCCGTGCTGGCCGGATCGTGCGGGGTCAACGTGCTGGTGGTCCCGGTGAGCTCGCGCGCGACGCTCGACCGGGTGCGCCTCCACCCCGACGCGTGGCAGCGGGTGATGGAGAAGGCGAAGCACGTCGGCGCGCTGGTGGTGGCGACCGAGGACGGCGGCCGCGAGGCTCGCTTCGTGGGCGGCCCGTCGGGCCTGTGGGACGGCACGGGCTGCGCGCTGGCGCTGGCGCCTTGGGCGCTGGTGCAGCAGCGGGCGGGCGCGCCGATGGAGCGAGCGCGGTACTCGCTGCGCGGCGAGGCGGGCTTCGGGATGGACGTCGAGGTCGCGCGCACGGCCGCCGGCGAGTGGTCGATGCGAGGCGGGGTGCGCCTCGTCAGCGACGGTCGGCTGACGGCGTAGCGCCCGGACTCCGCGGCGTGGCGAGCGCCAGCAGCGCCGTGCCCGACAGGCCCGTGAGCAGCTCGAGCGAGGCCTCGAGCCGCGCCCGCTCCACGATGGCGTCGATGTCCGGCGGCGCCTCCGGGTCGGCGGCGGCCATGCGCAGCCGCAGCGCCTCGCGCCGAGCGAGCAGGTCGATGACGCCTCGCTCCAGGGCGAGCCGCTGCTCGGCGCGCTGGTCCGCGAGGCGAAGGAGCGTCACCTCCTGGCTGTCGAAGAGCAGCCGGTCGAGGTCGAAGCGCAGCCGCACGTCGAGGGTCAGCGACTCGGCGATGGCGAGCCGGTCGCTGGCGTTGGTGACCAGGGTGCTGTTGGCCCCGAGGCCCCTCGCCGCGTGGAGCGACACCTCCGGCAGCCACGCCGCCGCCCTCGCCCTCCGGGCGAGCGAGCGCACCGGCGCGTCGTCGAGGCCCGCGCGGAGCACGGCGCGGCGGGTGGCCTCCCACACCACCGGCGAGGAGAGCCAGGAGGGCTCGTCGGCGCTCGCCGGGGAGGCGAGGAGGGCGACGAGCAGCGCGGCCAGCAGGCCCGGGAGCCATCGGGAGGGGAGGGTCATGGCCGCGTGGTTTGCAGCGACGGGGCCATCGCACGCGAGGCTTGGGAGACAGGGTTTTCGCGTCGCCGCAGAGGGGTGGCGGCGGTGGCGGCGGGGGTGGCGGCGGCGGGGACTACGAGCTCGGCATCACCGTGCTCTGCCAGGCGTCGAGGGCCTCCTCGAAGAGCGTCTCTTCATGGTGTCGGCCGACGGCGCCGTGCTCCGTCGCGACCCGATGGCTCGGGGTCGCCCCCGGGGTGTGCACCGGGCCCATGGTGACCAGCGGGGTGAAGCCGCTCGGGGTGCGATGCCCCACCGCGAGGTGGTGCGTGGCCCCCGCGCGCAGCCCGCGCACGAACCACTCCCCCGAGCCCGGCCCGGTGGGCTCTTCGCGCTCGTCGCGCCGGAGCCTGTGGCCCTCCACCCAGAGGGAGACGATCACCAGCGTCTGCTGCGCGCCCTCGCCCGAGTGCCCGACGGACCACCGCGCGTACACCGTCGTCGGGTCGACCGCGTGGGCGACCGCGTGCGTCACCGCGCTCATCACCGAGGCCGAGACGCTCCCCTCGCTCACGGGCTCGCCGAGCAGCCGCATGCCCCGCCGGGCCTCCGGGTCGTGCGGATCCTTCGCGAGCACGGTGCGAAACACCTCCCGCGCCGCGTCCCTCTGCCCCTGCCCCAGCAGCACGTGGCCCATCGTCGCCGTCGCGAACTCCGGCGACAGCACGTTGGCCTCGCCGTCCTCGTCCTCGAAGGTCACCGCCTCGTCGTTCGCCCTGCTCATCGTAGATCCTCCCTGAAGCCCTTTTATCCGCCCAGCGTGACGCGCGCCGCGGCGACGTCCGCCATGATCTGCACCCTCAGCGCGTCGATGCCCTCGAAGCGGCGCTCGTCCCGCAGCCTCGCCGCGAAGGTCACCCGCAGCGTGCGGCCGTAGAGGTCGACGTCCGCGTCCAGCAGGTGCGCCTCCAGGCTGCGCCCCGCGCGAAACGTCGGCCGCGACCCGATGTTCATGACCGCCGGGTGGTCCTTCGGGCCGTCGGCCCCGAGGACGGTCACCCTCACGGCGTAGACCCCGTCCCTGGGCAGGGCCTCGCACTCCGTCGCGAGGTTGGCCGTCGGAAACCCGAGCGTGCGCCCCCGCTGGTGCCCGGTGATCACCAGCCCGTCGAGGTCGTAGTCGCGCCCGAGGAGGGTCTTCGCCAGCGCGAGGTCGCCGTCCGCGAGGGCGCGGCGCACCCGCGACGAGCTCACCGGGACCGAAGCCTCCTCCAGCGGCGCCACCACGTGCGCGCGAAACCCGAGCTGCTCTCCGAGCGCCACCAGCGTGGCGCCGTTGCCCTCGCGGTTGCGCCCGAAGTGGAAGTCCTCGCCCACGAAGACCTCCCTCGCCCGCAGGCCCAGCACCACCTGCTCGGCGAACTCCTGCGGTGATTGCGACGCGAAGGAGAGGTCGAAGCGCTGCACCACCACCGCGTCGACGCCGGTGCCTCGCAGCAGCTCCAGCTTGCGGTCGAGCCCCACCACCAGCGGCGATGCGCGGTCCGGCGCCAGCACCCTCGTGGGGTGCGGGTCGAAGGTCAGCGCGACGGACTCGCCGCCGAAGGCCCGCGCGGCGGCCCCCACGCGGTCGAGCAGGTGCCGGTGCCCACGGTGCACCCCGTCGAAGTTGCCGATGGCGAGGGCGGTGGGCGCGCTCCTCCGGGCGGCGCGAAAATCATGGGCGATCCACATGGCGGTGACAGCGCTCGGAGACTACGAGGCCAGCGGGGAATTGTCCCGCATCACGCGACCTCGGCGGGCGCGGCGGCGGGGGCGTCGGCGCGCGCCGGAGCGGCCATGGAGTCGCGCTCCAGGTGGTTGCGGCCGGGCACCGTCGAGAAGGCGCCGGAGAAGCTGTCCGTCGCCGCGTCGGGGGAGAAGGTCGCCCCGTGCTCGTAGTGGAAGAACGCGGCCTGGAGCCGGGCCGGGGTCGCGTCGAGGATGATGTACCCGCGGCGCACCAGGTCGAAGTATTTCATGTGCGTGTTGCGGGCGAGCAGAGTCTGCGCGGTGTTGGTCACGACGCCGGGGGGGAAGCCCGGGGAGGTGATCGCCGGGGTGACGAACTCCACGGCGAGCGAGCCTCGCCCGGTCATGGGGTCGTACGAGGCCGCGTCCGTCGGGGTCTCGGTGAGGTCCATCGCCCAGGACGAGTGGATGTCGCCGGTGAGCACCACCACGTCGTTGATGCGCATCGTGCGCAGCAGCGAGAAGAAGCGGGCGCGCGCCGCGGGGTAGCCGTCCCACGCGTCGGTGTTCAGAAACTGCGGGAGCTGCCCCATCATCACCTGCTGCCCGACCAGCTTCCAGGTCGCGCGCGAGGTCATGATCTGCTCGAGGAACCACTGCTCCTGCGCCGCCCCGAGGATGGTCCTCATCGGGTCGTTGAAGGGCGGGGTCATCCCGGCGGTCTGCATCTGACGGCCCCAGACGCGCGTGTCGAGCATCACCAGGTCGATGAGCGAGCCGAACTGCAGCCGGCGGTAGACGCGCCGGTCGCTCTGCTCGCGGATGGGCATCCACTCGAAGTACGCCTGCTCCGCGGCGGCCTTGCGCGCCGCCCACTCGCCCTCGGTCATGGGCTTGTGGTTCTCCGCGCCGCCCTCCCAGGAGTTGTCGGCGAACTCGTGGTCATCCCAGACCGCGATGAAGGGGTGCTGCTGGTGCGCCGCGCGCAGGTCGGCGTCGCGCTTGTAGTGCGCGTGCCGGCGGCGGTAGTCGGAGAGCGAGACGATCTCCGTCGGCGGGTCGTACTGCCGCACGTCGCCGTACTGCCCGTTGCCATACTCGTAGATGTAATCCCCGAGGTGCACGATGGCGTCGAGGTCGAGCCGGCGGGAGAGCGCGCGGTACACGTGGAAGTACCCGTGACCCATGCTCGAGCACGACACGACCGCGAGGCGGGCGCGGTCGACGGCGCCGGTGGGCGCGGTGCGGGTGCGGCCCACCGGGGAGGTCATCCCGCTGGCGCGGAAGCGGTAGTAGTAGGTCGTCCCCGCGGTGAGGCCCGTCGCGTCGACCTTCACGGTGTAGTCCCGCGCGGCGTTGGTGGTGAAGCTGCCCATCGCCGCGACGGCCGCGAAGTCGACGGTGCGGGAGACCTCCCAGGTGACCATCACGTCGCCGGTCATCCCCGCCGGGAGCGTCACCCTGGTCCACAGAATCACCGCCTCGGTCAGCGGGTCGCCGCTCGCCACGCCGTGAAGAAACACCGTCCCGCTGCGCGTCTCGGCGTCCCCCCGGGGCACGTCCCGGCCCGCGTCGACGCCTGCGTCGGGGGTGCTCTTGCCCGCGTCGAAGCCCGCGTCGGTCCCTGCGCCGGAGTCCGCGCCGAGGTCGCCCACGGCGGCGTCCGTCGCTGCGGGCGCGGGATCGTCCGAGCAGCCGGCGGCCACGAGGCCCGCGGCCCCAACACACTGCAACAGTTCACGGCGAGTCAGCGTCGTCGACATCTTCGGTTCTCCAGCAGAGTTCAGGGGGAAGGTCCCACCCTCTTCGCGGCGCGACGATACCCACCCCCGCCGCCCGGCGCGAACCTTCCGGCGCTGACGTCGCGCAGGGTTGCCCGTCCTGCCACGGCGGCGTCACCGGGTCGCCTACCGTACGAACGTCACGACCCCTCTCGTCCCTCTCATCCGGGCTGTGCGCCGGGAGCGAGGGACGAGGGGGGTCGTTTCGGTGGTGAGGGGGTTGTGGAGGGAGGAATCAGGTGGCCGCAGGCACGGTCGCGGGGGTCGCCACGGCGGCCGCCTGGCGGCGGAGACGGGCTTCCTTGGTGCGACGACGGTGCTTCAGCTTGCGGACGGCCCGCGGATTTTGAGGGGAGCTCATGCGCGCTCAACTATCGCATCGCGCGCGTCTTGTACAGACGCCTGCGACGACTATTGATCGCCTCGGCTGGGAGCTCCCACCGAGGCGGGGATGTACTGGCGCCCGCGGGGGCAGCCGACCGAGGCGGTGGTGCGGCCGTCGACGCGGGTGCGGGTGATGATGAACTGCACGCGGCGGTTGCGGGCCCACGCCTCGGCGTTGGAGCGAGGGTCGACCGGGCAGAGCTCGCCGTAGCCGGCGGCCACGAGGCGGGTGGCCGCGACGCCTCGGCCGACCAGGGCCTGCACCACGCTGTTGGCGCGGTCGCGGGAGAGCTGGAGGTTGTGGTCGTCGGGGGCGCGCTCGTCGGTGTGACCCTCGACCTCCACCTGCTGCAGGTCGGCGTTGTTGTTCAGCAGGTTGGCCATCTCGCCGAGGATGCGGTTGTTGCTCTCGTTGTCGATGATCTGCGCGCTGTCGGTCTCGAAGGAGATCGGGTCGCGGAGCTGGATCACGTTGCCCACGCGGGTGAGCGAGCCGGAGTCGGGGCAGCCGTCCTCGTCCTCGAGGCCGTTGAAGACCTCGGGCTCGTTGCGGCAGTCGAGGCCCGCGGCGCTGTGGTCGGCGGCGTCGAGGATGCCGTCGCGGTCGTTGTCCGGCTCGGGGCAGCCGTTGTCGTCCTCGAAGCCGTCGCGGTCTTCGGGCTCGTTGGGGCACAGGTCGTCCGTGTCCAGGATCTGGTCGGAGTCGTTGTCCGGGTCGGGGCAGCCGTTCTCGTCCTCGAAGCTGTCGCGGTCCTCCGGGTCGTCGGGGCACTGGTCGACGTTGTCGGCGATCTGGTCGCCGTCGCGGTCCTGCACGTCGGCGTCGGGGCAGCCGTCGGAGTCCTGCTGGCCGTTGCGGTCTTCGGGCACCAGCGGGCACTGGTCGTCGACGTCGAGGATGCCGTCGCGGTCGTTGTCCGGCTCGGGGCAGCCCTCCTCGTCCTCGAAGTTGTCGAAGTCCTCGGGCTCGAGGGGGCAGCGGTCGACGTCGTCGCGGTATCCGTCGCCGTCGGTGTCGCCGATGGAGGGCTCGAACACGAAGCCCACGAAGCCGCGGAAGCCCGCCGCGGCGAGGCCGCTGGTGTACCCGCCGCCCGCGCCGAGGGTGAGGTACGAGTTGCGGTCGACGAAGATCTTCACGCCGCCGACGGCCTCGAAGGGCGTGGTGCGGCCGGCGTTGGCGAAGCCGTTGAGGTACTGCGCCCCGTAGGTCTCGACCATGAGGTCGATGACCGAGCTCGCGCGAAACGAGAAGCCCACGCCCGCGGTGAGCGAGGGGCCGTAGGTGATGGCGTTGCCGGGCTGCGTGCCCACGGAGTCCGCGGGGGTGAGCGTCGACCCGGTGCCGAAGGGCAGGCGCAGCCCGAGGTTGGCCGCGAGGCGGAAGCGCCGGCCGAAGCGGCGCTCGACGGCGACCGAGGGCCACACCCACGGCGCGGGCTCACCCGCGAAGCGGCGCGAGCCGCCCATCACCGGGATGCCCGCCTGGAGCACCACCGCGAGGCCGACGGGCCAGTACTCCGCGCGCAGCCAGCGGAGCTTGGCGTGCAGCACGATGTCTCCGAGGCCCTGGAAATCGAGGTTGGCGGAGGTGGGGTTGTACTCGCTCAGCGCGATGCCGTTGGAGCCCACGCCCATGCCCGTGGCGTCGGGCGTGTTGCCCGGGCCGCCCACGAAATGGATCGGCAGCTGGACGCCCACCACCAGCAGGTTGGCGATGCCGAGGTTGGCGGAGAAGTTGCCGGTGATCATCTGGCTGACGAGGCCGGAGTTGCCGAGGCCGATGCGGCCGAGCGAGGTGCCGACGTCCAGCGTGAGCCCGAAGGAGAAGCCCCCGGCGCCGAGGATGTCGGTGCCGTTGAGGGTGATGAGTCCCTTGGAGTCCACCGCGGGTCGAAACAGTCGGAGGTCGAAGCCCCCGCCGTTGGACTCGCGGAGGCCGTCCTGCGCGGCGGCGGGCGACGCGAGGCTGAGGGTGGCAGCGAAGGCGGCAAGAAGGCCCGGACGGATCACTCGGCGCATGGCGGCGCGGACCGTAGTTTGAAGCGCGCGACCGCGTCAATCAGTCGGTGCGCGCAGCGGTCGGAGGGTCGGCGGGTTCACATCGGAGCGCGAGGTACAAGGCCCGTCCTGGCAAATCGACACACGCGAAATCGCGGGGTTGGGACGATCTTCCGCGAAGTGGGTGTCAAGCCCTTGAAGGTGCTGTGAGGCCCGTGGTGGTGTCCCGCCGATGGCAGCCCGACAGGTCAAGACGGTGTGCGCGGTGTGCAAGACCCAGGAGGGCCCGATGGTCCGCTGGCGGGGTCGCGTGTGGCTGTGCACGACGCACGGCAACGTGGCCCAGTGGATCATCCCTGCGCCCACCAGCGTGGATGACCTGAGGGGTCTCTTCCCGGTGAAGGTGACCGGGCCCAAGCGCTCTCGCGCGGCCTGATTCTCCAGGCGCTCGGAGGGCGCTTACCCGATCGGGTAAAACTCAGGCGTCGAGGTAGGCCCGCACCCGCGGGCGCGTGGCGTAGAAGAGCGCGGCGCAGAGCAGCGCGAGGCTGACCCACGACGCCGCGATGCTGATGCCGAAGGTCATGCTGCCCACCTCGTCGACGCTCAGCCCCGTCGGAAGGGGGATGCGGGTGGCGGCGCGGGTGAGCAGCGAGCGGAGCGCGGCGATGCGGCCGGCGCGCAGGGCGTGGTCGACGCCCACGGTGAGCCCGCCGACCAGCACGCTGCCGAGGAGGGCCTGGCGCCAGAGCCAGCCGCCGCCGCGGGGGCGGAAGAGCACGCGGCTGCCGGCGATGAAGAGCAGCACCGACACGAGCAGCGTGCTGACGTCGGCGGCGGAGGAGAGGCGGCGGTGGTCCTGCGCGGTGCGCCAGGTGGCGTAGACGACGGCGCCGGGGAGGTCGTGCGGAGGCGGGAGCTGCGCGACCCGCGCGAGGGTGAGCTGCGCCTCGGCGCGCTGGACGCCGAAGAAGGCGAAGGCCATGGTGGCGGCGGCGGTGAGCGGGATCGCGCGAGGTCGCTGGAGCGACGCGTCGGCGGAGGGGTGTTCGTCGTCGGCGCTCACGGGGCGGGAACGTACCCGCGGCGACGGAAGTCCGCCACCGCGGTCGTGAGCGGAGGGAGGGGAGCGATCAGCCGAAGGCCTTGCGGAGCTCGTCCGCGCGGTCGGTGCGCTCCCAGGTGAAGGTCTCCTCGGTGCGCCCGAAGTGGCCGTACGCCGCGGTGGGGCGGTAGATCGGGCGGAGCAGCTTGAGCTGCTCGATGATCGCCTTGGGGCGCATGTCGAAGTGCTGGTGCACGTAGGCGGCGAGGCGCTCCTCGGGCACGGCGCTGGTGCCGAAGGTCTGGACGTAGACGCCGACGGGCTGGGCCACGCCGATGGCGTACGCGATCTGCACCTCGCAGCGGCGGGCGACGCCCGAGGCCACGATGTTCTTGGCGATGTAGCGGGCGTAGTAGGCCGCGCTGCGGTCGACCTTCGTCGGGTCCTTGCCGGAGAAGGCGCCGCCGCCGTGGCGGCCCATGCCGCCGTAGGTGTCGACGATGATCTTGCGGCCGGTGAGCCCGGAGTCGCCCATCGGGCCGCCGATGACGAAGCGGCCGGTCGGGTTGATGAAGTAGCGGGTGTCGCCGTCGAGCAGGTTCGCCGGGAGGTGCTTCTTGATGATCTCCTCGCGCACGAACTCCTTGATGGTCGACTGGGTGACCGAGGGAGAGTGCTGCGTCGAGACCACCACGGTGTTGATGCGCACCGGGACGTTGTTCTCGTAGTCGACGGTCACCTGGCTCTTGGCGTCCGGGCGGAGCCAGTCGACGAGGCCGGCCTTGCGGGCCTCGGCGAGCTTGCGGGTGAGCATGTGCGAGTAGTGGAGCGGCGCGGGCATGAGCTCGGGGGTCTCGTCGACCGCGAAGCCGAACATCATCCCCTGGTCGCCGGCGCCCTGCTCGTGGTGCTCGCCCTCGCCCTCGTTCACGCCCTGGGCGATGTCGGGGCTCTGGCGCTCGACGGCCGTGAAGATGGCGCAGGTCGAGCCGTCGAAGCCCATGTCCGAGCTGGTGTACCCGATGTCCTTCACCACCGCGCGGATGACGTCCGGAAACTCGATTCGCGCCGTCGTGGTGATCTCACCGGCGATGACCACGAAGCCGGTCTTGACCATCGTCTCGCAGGCGACGCGGGCCGTCGGATCTTCCGTGAGGATCGCGTCGAGGATCGCGTCGGAGACCTGATCGCAGACCTTGTCCGGGTGACCTTCGCTGACCGACTCGGAGGTGAACTGGGTGCGTGCCATGAATCGTTCCTGTTGGAGAATTTGATGGAAATGGCGTCGCTTTACTAGACGCCGGTGCGAGCGATTACCTTCCGCCCGCCGGGGTGTCAATTCGAGGCGCGCGAGGGTCACTCCCGGGCCCTGGATCGAAGCGCACCGCGCGGTCGATCGGCTGCCGCGTGAGATGCGCCGCCGCCGCGAGCCGTTCAACCTCCGCCTGCTCGGCCGCCACCCTGCGCTCGAGGACGATGCGGTGGCGCACCCACTCGCGAGAGTCGTCGAGCGAGCGCTCGATGGCGCCGCGCCGCGCCACGTAGCGCAGCACGAAGAAGCCCGGCACCCCCTGCCACGCGCCCTCGACCACCCGGGGCACCACGTCGCCCTCGCGCAGCGCCGAGAAGAGGGCGTCCCGCACCGGCGGGTCGAGCGGCACCGCGTAGGGCCACGGGGTGCGCGCCACCTCGTGCAGCTCGCCACGGGTCGCCCGCAGGTCGGCCGCGGCGTTGTGCTGCGCCGCGAGCGCCCGGAAGTCGCTGCGGTAGCGCCGCCCGCGACGCAGGAGCGCGAGCCGCAGCACCCTCGCCGCCTCCGCCCGGTCGGTGAAGAAGATCGCCCTCGCCCGCCGCCGCTCTGGGATGTGGAAGCGGTCGGGGTGCGCGTCGTACCAGCGCCGCACGTCCTCGTCGGTGACCGCCTCGGTGCCCCCTGCCCGCACGTTCAATACCGTGGACCGTAAGCGCGACACGAGCGCCCGCTCGAGCGCCGCCATCACCACCGCGTCGCGGTCGAGCCCCACCCGGCGCGCCTCGGCCGCCAGCAGCCGGTCGCTCACCATCCGGTCGACGAGCGCCGCCAGCGCGGCGGGCTCCTGCGCGTAGCGGCGCAGTAGCGACGGGGGCGCGTCGGAGAGCGCGGCGTAGAGCTCGCCCGCGGTGACGGTCACCCCCTGCCCCCGGGCGATCACCTCCCCCGGCGGCAGCAGCGCCACCACCGTCACCGGCCCCCGGTCGCCCGCGGGCGAGGCCGCCGGGTCGGGGAGCGCGCTGTCGCCGCTGTCGTCCTCCTCGACCGCGGCGCCGGTCGCGAGGTTGGGGGCGGCCTGCGACTGCGGCTGCGACCGCGCGAGCGAAGGGCACCCGAGGCCGAGCGCCAGGGCGAAGGCGAGCGTCGAGGCCCGCGGGCTCAATCGGTCACCCGCATCAGGACGTTCTTCAGGTAGTCGCCCTCGGGGAAGGCCAGCAGGCGCGGGTGGTCGCCGGGCGCCCCCCAGGCGTCGATCACCTGGAGCACCTTCGAGGCCCGCGAGGCGCTCTCGTCGAGGGTGTCGAGAAACAGCTCCCGGGTGACGTGGCTGGAGCAGCTCCCCGCGAGGTACCAGCCCCCGGAGGCGACCAGGCCCAGACACGCCGCGTGCAGGGCGCGGTAGCTCTTGAGGGCCGCCGGGAGCGCGGCGTCGCTGGGCGCGAAGCTCGGCGGGTCGGCGATCACCAGGTCGAAGCGACGGCGCTCCTTCGTGGCCTGCTGTATCCACGCCGGAACGTCGGCCACCACCGCCTCGTGCGTCGAGGCCGAGAGCCCGTTGGCGGCCCAGGTCTCGTTGGCGAGGGCGATCGCGCCGGGGGCGATGTCCACGCTGGTGACGGACTTCGCGCCGCCGAGCCCGGCCGCCACGGAGAAGCCTCCGGTGTACGAGTAGAGGTTGAGCACCCTCAGCCCCGAGGCGATGGAGCGCACCCGGTACCGCGACTCCCGCTGGTCGAGGAAGAGCCCCGTCTTCTGGCCGTGCAGCAGGTCTCCGCGGAGCACCATCCCCCGCTCCCGGACGTTGCGCACCGCCTCGCCGAGGTCCCCCTCCAGCACCTCGACCCTCGCCCCGTCGGGCCCCCGCCGTCGAAGGAGCAGCGTGCGGACGCCGAGCGCGGCGAGGCCCTCCCGCATCCCCTCTCGCACCAGCGGCCACTGCGCCTCGGCGCCCGGGCCGTCGAGCCCCAGCACCGCCGCGTCGCCGTAGCGGTCGCAGGTGAAGCCCGGCAGCCGGTCGCCCTCCCCGTGAAGCAGCCGCCACGCGTCGGTGTCCGCCGGGACCACCAGGCGCCGCAGCTCGATCGCCCTCGCGAAGCGGAGCGCGATGAGCTCCTTCGAGAGCGCCTCGTCGCGGGTGGTGAAGACCCGCACCCCGATGGCGTCGCCGTCGACCAGGCCCCGCGCCACGAAGCGCCCGGCGCCGTCGCGCACCGTCGCGATCGACCCCGCGGGGGCCTCGAAGGGGAGCAGGGCGTCGCGGTAGATCCAGGGGTGGCCCCCGGCGATGGCGCGCTCGACAGGCTTACGGAGACGGAGTTCGACCGGGGATGGGCTCATGACCCCCGGTGCTCTACCGCAACTCCCGGGCGGCGCGCGACCGCTCAGGAGGTCGGGGCGGGGAAGCGCAGGTTGCGCAGCACGAGGTCGCGCACCCAGGCTTGAAGCTGGCCGAATTCGTCCTCGCTGGAGGACATCCTCACCACGAAGAAGCGCCGCCCTCGGGGCACGACGAAGACCGCGGCCTGCAGCTCGGCGCCGTCGTCGTGGCCTCGCTGCGCGACCCAGTAGCCCACGGTGCCGGAGAGCACCTCGTCGCCGACGGCGCGGTCGACCCCGCTGGGAGAAGCGAGCGGAGGCAGCCCCCGGGGGCCGTTGGGCTGGGCGTTGAAGGCGTCGCTGGTGGTGGCCGGCGCGGGAGCGCGCACCTCGAACAGCTCCAGGCGCTCGCCGTGCACCGCGTGGGAGTAGCGCTCCAGCGAGTAGGTGCGCTGCTGCTCGTGCGCGGAGACCTCCCAGCCGCCCGCCTGGTTGTCGAAGGTGTAGGCGGTCCTCGGCGGGCGAGCGCAGCCGACAGAGACCGAGAGCATCGCAGCGACCAGGAGCAACCGGAAGCGACCCATCCTTCGGCCGCTAGCAGGGCAGCGCGGGGGAGCGCCAGTTTCTGACCGGGCCGCATCGAAGCGACGGTCGTCCGTGCTAGTGGAGTCCGAGGCAACGATGAGCGTTCGGGTCGGCCGGTTTCTTCTAGACGAGCGCGTCGCCAGCGGAGGGTCCGCCGAGGTTCACCGCGCCCGAGACCCGCTCACCGGCCGGGAGATCGCCCTCAAGCGACTGCGCATCGACCGCGACGACGCCACGGCCCGCGCCCGCTTCGAGCGGGAGGCGCGCATCCTGTCGGAGCTCGACCACCCCAACGTGGTGGCCTACGTCGACCACGGCGTCGACGAGGAGGGCCGGCTCTACCTGGCCACCGAGTGGCTGGCGGGCGAGACCGTCGAGGCGGCCATCGAGCGAGAGCGCCCGGGCGACTGGTCGGCGCTGCGGATGCTCCAGGAGAGCGCCCTCGGCCTCGCGGCGCTGCACGCGGTGGGGGTGCTCCATCGGGACGTGAAGCCGGCCAACCTCTTCCTGGCGGCGAGCCCGGAGGGGGCGGTGGTGAAGGTCATCGACCTGGGCATCGCCATCGGCGAAGGGGACATGGCCCTCACCCGCGTGGGCACCGTCGTCGGGAGCCCGTTCTACATCTCGCCCGAGCAGCTCCGCGGCGAGGAGCCCTCGCCCGCCTCGGACCTCTACGCCCTCGCGGTGGTCTTCTTCGAGCTGCTCACGGGCTTCCGCCCCTTCCAGGGCATCGACACGCGCACGGTGCTCCAGCGCATCGCGCGCGACCCGCCGCCGAGGCTGCGCGAGCTGCGCCCCGACCTGCCCGCCGCCCTCGAGTCCCTGCTCGAGCGCGCGCTCTCCAAGGACCCGTCGCGCAGGCCCGTCGGCGTCGTGGAGTTCGTCGAGGAGGTGAGCGCCGTCCTCGAGCTGGTGACCACCCGGCCTGATGGTGTTCCCGAGGCGTCGCTGCTGGGGCGCAGCGAGCAGCGGGTGCGCGTGGTGGCGCTGGTGAGGGCCGCCCACGACGGCGCGCGGGGGCTGCTCACCGAGGCCGCGGCGACGCTCACCGAGCGGGGCGCGAGCATCGAGCGCGACGGGGAGCACGGCATCCGCGCGGTCTTCGGCGACCACCGGCTGCGCGGCGACGAGGCCGTGCGGGCGGTGCGGGCGGCCGCCGCGGTGAAGGGCCGGGGGCTGCGCGTGGTGGTGGTGACGGGCCTCTCCCGCAGGCTCGGCGACGCCCTGGAGGGCCCGGCGCTCTCCCGCGCGGCGTCCCTGCTGGCGGCGACGGCGGAGGGAGAGCTGCTGGTCGACGCGGCGACGGCGGTGGCGCTCGGCGGGCGCTTCGAGACCGAGGCCCGTCGCGAGGGCCAGCGCATCGGGCGCGACCTCGAGCGGCTGCACTCGGTTCCGCCCCGGTCGCAGCTCTACGATGAGGGCACGCTGCCAGGCCGCGACGAGGCCATCGCCCTCACGCTCTCCCGGGTGCGCGAGGCCTGGGCGCAGCGGCGGCCGACGGTGCTGCTGGTGCAGGGCGAGCCCGGCATCGGGAAGTCCACGCTGGCCCGCGAGGTGATCTCCCGGCTGCTCTCCGACCGCTCGCTCGACGTCGAGCCGGGCGCGGCGCCGCTGCTCACCTTGCGGGGCGACCTGCTGGCGAGCCACACCCCCCTCGGGGCCGTCGGGCGGGCGCTGCGGGAGCGCGCGGGCATCCAGGAGGGCGCCACCCCGGAGGCCCAGCGGGCGCGGCTCGAACACCTGGTGGACGGCGCCCTCGACGAGACCTCGCTGGGCTTCCTCGCGGACATCGCGAGGGTGCCGCTCCGGGCCGAGGGGAGCGTGATGCGCGCGGCGAGGCGCGACCCCGACCTCTTCCGCGACGGGCTGCTGCGCTCGCTGCTGGGGCTCATCCGCGCGACCAACACCAGCAGCCCCGCGCTGCTGCTGCTGGAAGACGCCCAGTGGATCGACGGGTCGACGCTGGAGGTGGTCGCCTCGATCCTCGATGCGCTGCCGATGGCGGCCCTGGTGGTGCTCGCCCTCACCCGCCCGGAGCCCGAGTCCCTCGCCCGCCTGGGGCGCATCTGGAGCGCCCACCCCCGCGTCGACCTGGCGCTCCCTCCGCTCGCCCCCTCGGTGGTGCAGTCGCTCGCCGCCCGGGGCCTCGGGGCCCTCGACGACCCCCGGCTGCGCTCCGACCTCTCCGCCCGCTGCGGCGGCAACCCCCTCTTCCTCGAGGAGCTCCTGGGGATCGTACGCGACGCCGCGGAGCGCCAGCCCGGTCAGGGTCCCCGCGTCGAGCTCCCCACCGCGGCGCTCTCGGCGGTGCAGCTCCGGCTCGACGGGCTCGACCCCGAGGCGAGGCGCATCGTCCGGGCGGCGAGCGTCTTCGGCGCGGTCTTCTGGCGCGACGGCCTGGCCTCGCTGGTGGGCGCCCAGCCCGAGACGCAGCTCGACCGCCCGCTGCGGGTGCTCTCCGCGCAGGGCTTCGTCGCCCCCCGCCCCGCCTCCCGCATCGCCGGAACCATCGAGTACGCCTTCCGCCACGACCTCGTCCGCGACGCCGCCTACGCGACGCTGCTCGACGACGACCGCCGAGCGCTCCACGCCCGCGTGGCGGCCTGGCTCTCGGCCCGTGAGCGCACCGACCCCGCGCTCATCGCCCGCCACCACGACCTCGCCGGGCAGCCCGAGCTCGCCCGCCCCTGGTGGCTGCGCGCCGCCCGCGACGCCCTGCGCGACCAGGCCTTCCACGCCGCGCTGGAGCACGCCACCCGCGCCCTCGCCGGGTCGCCCCCTCCCGACGAGCGCCGGGAGACGCTCTGCGTCCGCGCCGACGCCTCCTTCGCGCTCGCGGACAGCGCCACGGCCCTCGACGACGCCCGCGCGGCGGAGTCCATCCCCGGGGCGAGCGCGGCGCAGCGGCTGCGGGTGGCCCTCTGCGTGGCCAACGGCCATACGCTGCAGGGCCGCATCGACGCGGGGCTCTCGGTGCTCCAGGTGGCCTGCGCCCGCGCCGCGGCCATCTCGAGAGGGCCAGGCGACGACGAGGTGCCCCCGGCGCTCTGGCTCTCGGCGACGCTTCGCCAGGCGCACCTGATGACCCAGCGGGGCATCGCCCGCGACGCCCTCGAGCTCGCCCACGCCGCCATGAACGACGCCCGCACCCCTCGCGCCGACCGCGACGCCGCGCGCTCGCTCGCCGACGCGGTGGTGGGCGGGGCGCTGCTGGGACTGCAGCGATTGGAGGAGGCCCGCGACGCGTGCGAGCAGGCCCTCGACCGATCGCAGCGCGACGGCGACCTGCCGAGGATGTTCCAGGCGGCCATCGCCGAGGGGCGGGTGCTCACGCGGCTGGGCGATCACGCCCGCGCGGTGCAGCGCCTGGAGCGCGCCCGCGACGACGCCCGGCGCCTGGGGATGGCGCTCTACGAGACCGTGGCGCTGCAGCACCTGGGCGTGGCGCTCGCCCGCCGGGGCGACGGCGCCGAGGCGCTGCGCGTCGAGGCCCAGGCGCTCGGGCTCGCCTCCCGACACGGCCTCTCCCGCATCGCCACCCGCTCTCGGGTCTACACCGCCTGGATCGAGGGCTTCGACCTCCGCGTCCCTCCCGCCGAGGCCTCGCTCCGGTGGCTCGCGATGTCCTCCGACGAGGGCCGAGGAGACGCCCCGCTGCGCTGCCTCCTGCGCGCGGCGCACGCCCGGCTGCTGCTCCTCCACCGCGACGGCGACGGGGCCTTCGCCCCCGCGAAGGAGGCCGTGACGCTCCTGGACGCCGGGGTCACGCTGGAGGACGGCGACGTGTTCGTGCGCTGGGTCTACGCCGACGTGCTGGCGAGGCTGGGGCGTCGCGGCGAGGCCGACGAGGCCTACGTGAAGGCCTGGATGCGGGTCAACGCGATGCTGGCCAACATCGGCAACGACGAGCGGCGAACCCGCTGCCGCGAGGGCTCGCTGGAGCACCGGGCGCTGTCCGACACCCTGGTGGCGCGGGGGCTGCCGACCATCAACGTGAGAGACTGAACCCTCGACGAGCTACCGGTGGCCTCGATGGCGGCTGGTGGGTTCACCGGGGCGGCTCCATGCTTGAAGGTGGAGGTGCTCCAATGACCAACCGCGCAACGTTCTGGGCCGTGCTGGGTGTCGTCCTCTTCCCGGTACTGCTGGTGGTGGGGCTGTTCTGTACGCTCATGCCTGCGATCAACTTCGTGCTCGCTCCCGCGTGGACCCTCGTCGCCGTCGGCTACGTCGGCGCCTTCTCCAACGAGATCGAGCGCTGCCGACGCCTCGCCCGTCCCGCCACCGAGGACTCGCCCTGGCGCCGCCATCGCGACCTCGTCGCCGCCCACCCGTAGGCCCTCCGCTCCCATGCCCGGGCTGCGGTCCGTCGTGGCAGAGTCGCTCCCCGCCATGACCCTCCCCCCCGGCCACCGCGTCCTCCTCTCCGAGCTCGGCGAAGCGCCGCTCGACGCCATCGCCCAGCACGCCGCGCTCGTCGCGATGCCCGCCCCTGATCCTGCGACGCTGGGCGAGCGCGACGTCCTCATCGCCATCGCGAGCGCCTCGGTCGGCTGGGTCGACCTGCTGATGACCAGCGGGCAGTACCAGCACCCCCCGAAGCCTCCCTACACGCCCGGCCTCGAGTACGCGGGAACGGTCGTCTGGCGCGGCGCTGCCGCAGCGGGCGTCGAGCTCGGCGACAGGGTGCTGGTCGACGGGCTGCTCGCCGGTCCGCGATCGCTCGGCGACTACCAGGCCTACGGGGGCTTCGCCTCCTACGGCGTCGCGCCCGTCGAGGCCGTGCACCGGGTGCCGGGCGAGCTCTCCTTCGACCAGGCCTGCAACCTCCTGGGCAGCTACGAGACGGCCTACCACTGCCTCGTCACCCGCGGCCGGCTCCAGCCGGGCGAGACCGTGCTCATCCACGGCGCGTCGGGCTCCACGGGCCTCGCCGCGGTGCACCTCGCGAAGCGCCTCGGCGCCAGGGTGATCGCCACCGGGCGCTCCTCGGAGAAGCTCGCGGTGGTGAAGCGAGAGGGGGCCGACCACGTGATCCACACGCGCGGCCCCGACGGGGCGCTGCCCTTCCGCGACGAGGTGAAGGCGCTCACCGGCGGCCGGGGGGTCGACGTGGTCTACGACGGCGTCGGCGGCGACGTCTCCGCGGAGAGCCTGCGCTGCGTGCGCTTCGGCGCGCGGTACCTCATCGTGGGCTGGGCCGCGACGCCCTTCGTGGCCCGCGGCAAGGGGATGCGCGGCGCGCCCAACGCCAACCAGCTCCCGACCAACCTGATCATGATGAAGGGCCTCGACGTGCTCGGCTGCCCGACGGTGATCTCGACGATCCACGACCCGTCGCTGCGCCCGCCGCGCCTCGCGTACGTGCTCGCGTGGGCCGCGGAGGGCACGCTTCGACCGCACATCTCGCACGTGTTTCCTCTGGCGGAGTTCCGGGAGGCGATGCAGGCGAAGTGGCGCGGCGACGTGATCGGCGGCTGCGTGCTGCGACCGTAGCGCGGGGTCGCGAACAGGAGGGACTCCGCACGTCGACGAAGGCGCGAGTCACTTGGGTCAACCCAAGTGCTGCCGTCGCACTCAGCCACCGCCGCGGAGCAGCACCGCACCACCTCCGCCGCGCGCGACGCCTCCGCGAGGCGCCCGCCCCGGGGCAGAAGCCTCAGCGCGCGGAAATCACCTCGATCGGATCGAGCGCGAACTGGAATTCGCGCCTCACCCCATCGACGGAACCCGAACGGTGACTACCCCAGCACCAGACGGACCCATCGCGGCGCAGAGCGCAGGAGTGATCGAGCCCGAGGGCCAGTTCTTCGATGTCGACGAATCGCGTAATGGGCACGAAGCGTCGTTCCGGGGTCTCGGAGCGCACGCCGTCACCCAGCTGTGCATTGTTTCGAGCGCCCCGACACTCCGCGATGCCTCCGCGCCGGACGTAGCACACTCGATCCCACGTCACTGACAACGCTGTCGCGTCCAGGGGCACGTCGACGACCGTCTTGACGTGACCGAGCGCCGGATCGGTGATGCCGAGCGACGCGTTCACGTTGCCCCAACAGCGCACTGTGTGGTCGGCCTCACGCGCACAAAAGGAGTTGAGGCTGCCCACCAATTCGATGACCGAACCAAGCCCTGGCACCCGCAGCGGTGGCTGCATTCGCTGGCTCCCGAGAGGCAAACCGCCCCCGCCCGGCGGCACTCCGCACTGTCCGACGGCATTGTCACCCCAACAGAACACGCTCCCATCTGTGGTCAGCGCGCATGCTCCCTGAGAGGCTGCGACGACGGCCACCGCGGCGGGAAGCCCTTCGATTCGGGTTGGCGTGGCGACACGGCGGTCGGTGAAGATGGGATCAGTCATTCCATCGGCGGCTCGGCCCCAGCACCACACCCCGTGACGACGGTCGAGCGCGCAAACGGTCCTGAGGCCCCCGGAGATCGAGACGAAATCAACTCCGGCGATGGGCCCGGCGGGCAGAAACGGAGCTTCCGAACCCCTCGCCTGAAGTCCATACGCATTGTTCCCAACGCTCAGGGCAGAGCCGTCAGCTCGCAAGCCAAATACAGCCCGCGGGCTTACCCCGAAATTCGTCAATGGATCGCCCATGAACACCGTCCTAGGCGTCATCTCGCCGGCGGGCGCCTCGGCGCTCATTCCCCAACAAGTGAGCTCACCACGAATATCCAGGAGGCAGGTGGTCTCTCCCGACGCCACCAACCTCGAAGGCGGAGGCGCGTAGGAGCGTTGCGAAGCGTCGTTGCGCACTGACGCGTCGTCCACAGGAGTCGAATCGTTGGGGCGATCGGCGGACGCGTCTGAGCCGGTCAGGGGGAATCCACCGTCGGCACCACCCGACGGAGTCGCGGTGCTCGCACAGCCAACCACCGCGGACGACAAAACGACCAGGGAGCCGAGGAGGACGACAGGAGAATATGTCACTGGCTTGCTCCCATGAGGTTGTTGGCGTTGGCGGCGGAGTCGTTCGCCAGCGACACACTGCTACAGATCGTGGGCATTGAGGGCTACTCCGAGAAGGCGCTGCTCCTCTCCGCCGACGTGGCGTTCCAGTGTATGCGCGTGTTGCAGGCCTTCGGCGAGGAGATGTTCGCCGACTTCGGATTCGAGAAGCTCGATCGCGCCCTGCGCTATCTCGCCGCGACGCCCTTCGTGGCCCGCGGCAAGGGGATGCGCGGCGCGCCCAACGCCAACCAGCTCCCGACCAACCTGATCATGATGAAGGGCCTCGACGTGCTCGGCTGCCCGACGGTGATCTCGACCATCCATGACCCGTCGCTGCGCCCGCCGCGGCTCGCGTACGTGCTCGCGTGGGCCGCGGAGGGCACGCTGCGGCCGCACCTGTCGCACGTGTTTCCGCTGGCGGAGTTCAGGGAGGCGATGCAGGCGAAGTGGCGCGGCGAGGTGATCGGCGGCTGCGTGCTGCGGCCGTAGCGCCGCCAGCGGCGCCGGAGGGTGTACCCTCGACGTCACCATGAATCACCGGCTCGCGCGGGTGCTGTCTCTCGTCGCCCTCGGCCTCGCAGGCTGCACGGGCCATCTCGGCACCGAGCCTTCAGCGCCTCCCGAGGACGCCGCCGCCCCGCCCGTCGACCTCGGCCGCGCGCCCATGGATGCCGTTGCCCCGCCGCGCGACGCGCCCCCGACGCCCAGCGACCGCGGGACCATCCGCGTGGACACCGGCACACCCCCTCGCGACGCAGGCCCCCCCCCTCGCGACGTGGTCGCCCCGGTGGACGTCGGCGTCCCCGCGGCGTGCGCGGCCGGTCCGCTGGCGACGCCCATCGCAGGGTGTCGACCGCCGGTGCCGCCCACGACGGGCGATGACCGCCAGGACTGCGTCGACCGCATCAACCAGTTTCGCAGGGAGTGCCAGTGCCTCCCGCCGCTGCAACGATGGACCGACGGCGAGGACTGCGCCGACAGCCAGGCGATGATCGACCAGCAGACGCGCACCGCCCACAACGGCTTCCGGATGCGCCTCTGCAACTCGGGATCAGGGCAGAACGAGTGCCCCGGCTGGCTCGGCTGGGGGAGCGTCGCCTCCACCGTGTCGGGCTGCCTTCAACAGATGTGGGACGAGGGCCCCGGGGACTTCTACGGTCCTCCGCCGCACGGGCACTATCTCAACATGTCGTCGACGAGCCACACCCGCGTCGCGTGCGGCTACTACACCAGCGGCGGCGCCACGACCGCGGTGCAGAACTTCCAGTAAGGGCTCTCCCTCCGCCTTTCCCCTGACGTCTGGAGTACGACCGCGAGGCCGTCAGCGAGGAGTCCCCGGTACGAGCGCGAGGCCGTCATCAGCCCGAGCCAGACCCTGAGCGTCAGCGAGGGGGAGAGCCCTCTGCCATCAGCAGTACGCGTCCGGAATCTCCGGTGATTCCCGTGAAAAACGCAGCGTTCGGAGAACCGCGCTGCCGACGGTAGAGGGCTCTCCCCCTCGCTGACGCTCAGGCTCTGGCTCGGGTTGATGACGGCCTCGCGCTCGTACCGGGGACTCCTCGCTGACGGCCTCGCGCTCGTACTCCGAACTCCAGCCGCTACCGCGCCGGGCTGACCGAGCGGACGTCGAGCTGCACCGCGTCGGGTCCGGTCCACGGGTCGGCGCGCAGGATGCCCACCACGTCGACCCTCGACTGCGCCGCCGGGAGTTCTCCCCGGGCTCGCGCCGAGACGCCGTCGCGGAAGAAGCCCGCCACCTGCCGTCGCCCCGCGACGAAGGACAGCCGCAGGTGCTGCTCCTGGATGGGGCGCGCGTCTCCGAGGCGCACGTCGCGCAGCGAGACCACCGCCTCGGGGTTTCCCTCCCCGGTGGGCTCGAGCGAGCGCAGGTCGCGGGCGAGCCCCGCGGTGAGGTCCGCCTCCGTGAGCTCGGCCTCCGGGGCGCGCTCGGGCTGCGGCGTTCCTCCCGACCTCGCGACCGCCTCGGCGAAGGCCGCCCGGAAGTCGTCGATGCGCTCCGGGCGGATGCGCACCCCGGCCGCGGCGTCATGGCCGCCGAAGCCCACCAGCAGGTCGCGGCAGGCATACACGGCATCGTAAAGCTTCGTCCCCCTCGGGGCGCGCACCGACCCGACGCCGAGGTCGCCCTCGATGGCGATGACGCACACCGCGGCCTGGAGCCGCTCCACGAGGCGTCCGGCGACGATGCCGCCCATGCCCGCGTGCCAGCCGTCGCCCGCGAGCACCACCCCGGCGGGGGGATGGTCGCCGTGGAGCGCGTGGGCCTGGGCGATGGCGGCGTCGACGAGCTGCGCGGAGATCTCCCGCCGGCGGAGGTTGGCCTGGGCGAGGGCGAAGGCGCGCGGCTGGGCGTCGCGGTCGGTCTCGCTCAGCAGCAGCTCGAGCGTCGGCGTGGCGGGCCCGAGCCGGCCGGGCGCGTTGAGCATCGGCGCCAGCGAGAAGGCCACGTCGCGGGCCACGAGGCGGAAGCGCAGCTTCGACTCGGCGAGCAGCGCGCGCACGCCGGGGCCGCCGTGCCCGTCGGCGATGCGCTCGAGGCCGTGGCGGGTGAGCGTGCGGTTGTCGCCGTCGAGCGGAGCGACGTCGGCGATGGTGCCGAGGGCGACCAGGTCGAGGTACTCGCGCAGGTCGAGGGCGACGCCGAGGCGGGCGCGCACCGCGGCGGCGATGGAGAACGCGAGGCCCACGCTGGCCATGTGCTTGTAGGGGAAGCGGCAGTCGGAGCGGTGCGGGTTGAGGAAGGCCACCACCGGCAGCGCCTCGTCCGGAACCTTGTGGTGATCGACCACGATGGCGTCGACGCCGCGCTGTCGGGCGCGCTCTAGGCGCGGGTGGTCGGAGGTGCCGCAGTCGCAGGTGATGAGCACCTTCGGGTCGAGCGCGAGCACCCGGTCGAGGGCGGCGTCGGAGAGCCCGTAGCCCCCGTCGAAGCGCGAGGCCACGAGGCAGGAGACGTCCCCGCCCATGGCCCGCAGCGCGCGGGTGATGAGCGCGGCGCTGGTGATGCCGTCGACGTCGTAGTCGCCGAAGACCACGATGCGCTCCTTCGCGCGCACCGCGGCGGCGAGGCGCTCGGCGGCGGCGTCGCGGTCGGCCATCGCGTCGGGGCGGGTGAGCTCGGCGAGCTTCGGAGAGAGAAACGATCGGGTGGCGTCGGGTCGGGTGTAGCCCCGGCCGACCAGCACCCGCGCCACGAGGGGGTGGATCTGGAGCGCGTGCGCGAGCGCTTCGACGGCGCTCGCATCGGTGACGGTGGCGGCGCCGGAGTTCATCCCGCGGACCATAGCGCAGGGCGTCGCAGACCGTGAAAGACGGTGCTAGTTGGCGACGAAGCGCGAGCCCGGCTGCTGGCCGCACGCGGCCTGCGCGGTCGCCGTCGTGCTCGGCGGATAGAAGCGCAGCACCACCTCGGAGCTTTGCCCGCTGTTGACGACGCACGAGCCCACGCGCCCGGTCGCGGAGCACGCCGCGGAGGAGTACGTCGCCCCCATGCCCGCCGCGGTGCACGTCTGGCTGCCGGTGCCCGGAGCGCTCCACGCGGCGCCCGTGTAGTCGGTGCACGTCCGGGGCGAGGCCGTCGAACAGCTCCCCCTGGAGGGGAGGATGTCCTCGATGAGATCGCCGCAGCCCGCGCCCACCATCGCCGCCACCAGGACCACCATCGATTGCTTCTTCATCCCGTGCAGCCTGGCGCCCCTGGCGCGCCGGGCGCAAGGGCCGTCGCATCAGCCGATGTGATCGATCACCCACCAGGCGCCGCAGGCCATCGACGACAGCCCCACCAGCACGCGCAGGCCCTTCTCGGCGCGGTGCGCGGCGGTCGCGATGCGCTGCGTGAGGTAGCCCACCAGCACCATCGAGAGCAGCACACCGAGCCCGAAGAGCACCACGCCCGCCACCAGCACCGCGGGGTTGCGCTGCACCATCAGCGGCAGCGCCAGCACCAGGCCGCGCACCCCCGAGAGACCGAAGAGCGCTCCCGCGGCCAGCGAGAAGGGGCCCTTCGAGGTCAGCGACGCGCTCGCCGAGGCAGCGCCCGAGCGGCCGTGCTCGGTGAGGTCGTGCGAGTGCGTCACCCCGTCGCCGTGGTGGTGGGTCGGGTCACTCGGGACGCCGCTCAGCAGCGTCCAGCAGCCGAGCGCGAGCAGCGACGCGCCGCCCACCACCTCCAGCGCCGACTCCCACCGCTCGGGGATCACCACCCCGGCGACCACCGCCGCCGTGGCCAGCACGCCCAGCACCGCCATGTGGCCGAGGCCGAAGCGCACGCTCACCGCCAGCGCGCGACGCAATCCCCCCCGCGACGCGAGCGCACCGATCGCGAGGCAATGGTCCGGACCCACGCCGTGGAGAAGACCCTGCCCGAAGAGCGATCCGAGGACGATCAACACAACCGGGTTTCCGTAGCACGGCTTTCAGCTTCGGTGCCATCGACCCCTCCTTCGACGCGCTGCGTGATTGACGCGGGGGGGTGTTCCGGGCGAAGCGCGCCGACCTATGGAGACCCGCGGGATCACGCAGGAAGACTACGGGGAGATCGTCTCGGTCATCGATCGCTGGTGGGGCGGTCCGACCTCGGCGCTGGCGCATCCGCTGTTCTTCCACGAGCTCGGCGATGACGCCCTGGTGGTGGAGGACGAGGGGCGCATCGTGGGGTTCCTGCTGGGCTTCGTGACCGCCGCGGGGACCGGCTATATCCACCTCGTGGGCATCGACAACGGCTACCGCAGGCGCGGCGTCGGTCGGAGGCTCTACGAGAGCTTCACCGCGCTGGCCCAGAAGCGAGGCGCCGCCCGCATGAAGGCGATTACCACCCCGGGTAATCAGGGGAGCATCGAGTTTCACCGCGCGCTCGGGTATCAGATCGACCTCGTCCCCGACTACGCCGGGCCCGGTCGGGATCGCTACGTCTTCACCCGCGAACTCGCCGCGGTCTGAGCGGCGCCGTTGATCGGCGCCCCTGGGGCACGATAGGCTCCGCCCCGACGTGAGCGCAGCCCATCCCATAAAGGGCGCGCATGACGGGAGGCTTATCCGCACTCATGAGCAACACACCGATCGCCGCGACCGCAGGGTCCGCGCGCCAACGCCTCGCCAGCTCCCTCGCCGCCTTGCAGCAGGACCCGTCGGTCCCCCCGGCCGTCCTCAACATCGTCCAGGGTCTGGCCCGCGCGATGGGGCCGCTGTTCCAGGTCGAGCGAGGCACTGGCGACCCGTCGTTGCTCTTCCAGGCCCGCACGGTCCTCCAGGAGACCCTCGGGTCGATGCAGTCCGTCGATCAGTCGTACCCCGGCGTCGGTGACGCCACCGCGGCCATCGCCCAGTCCCTCGGCATGCTCTTCGCGGCCATCAAGGAGCACGCCCTCGTCGACCCCAGCGCAGCGAAGCCCGCCCCGCAGCCTCCGCCCCCGCCCCCGCAGGCGGCGCCCGTCGTCCAGCAGCCTCCGCCCCCGCCCCCGCAGGCGGCGCCCGTCGTCCAGCAGGCTCCGCCCCCGCCCCCGCAGGCGGCGCCCGTACCGTTGACGCAGCCCGTGGCGCAGCCGATGCCGCTGACCACGCCTGCGGCGCAGCCGATGCCGCTCACGCAGCCCGTGGCGCAGGCCGTTCCGCTGGTGCATCCCGCTCCGCAGAAGGCGCCTCCTCCCCGAGCCGAGCCGAGGGTGAAGCAGGCCACGGTGTTCCCCGAGACGGCGGCGAAGGTGCCGATCGGGCCGCAGGGGCTGCCCCGCGTCGAGGCCGAGCTCGAGGCCTTCAGCGACACCAACTTCTATACGAACTTCGTCGGCGACATCCGCGACCACGGCGGCATCTTCGTCGCCACCTACGCGGTGCTCGCGGTCAACACGCGCTGCCAGGTCGCGCTGAAGTTCCCCGGCGACTACCTCGCAGAGTTCCACGGCGTGGTGAAGTGGCGCCGCGAGTCCACCGCCGACCAGAGCTCGATGCCCGGCATGGGCATCGAGATCACCGACGCCTCGGCCGATGTCTGGGCGTTGATCCATCGCTTCATCCAGAAGCGCGAGCCCATCATCCAGGACGTCTGAGGGTCCCTAAAATCCCTCCGCGCTCCTCATGACCTCCCGCCTCTCCCTCTCCCTCCTGCTCTGCCTCTCCGCCTGTCAGTCCGACCCCGCGGTCGTGGCCGACGCGTCGACCGACCTCCCCGCCGTCGACGTGCCCGCTGTGGCGGACGCTCCCCTCGACGCGCCGACGGCGCTCGACGGCGGCGGGCGCTGCTCGTTCAACCGCGACTGCATCCCCTCCGAGCGCTGCGAGTGCGACGAGGCCACCGGCTGCCGCTGCGCCCCGGGCGCCCGAGGAACCGGCCTCCCCGGCGTCACCTCCTGCGCCTCGGGCAACGACTGCGAGAGCGCCCTCTGCGTCGAGGCCACCCGCGGATCGCTCTGCTCCGACGCCTGCACCATGAGCTCCGACTGCCCCGCGGCGCTCCCGCGGTGCATCTCGATCTCCGGCGTGGGCCGCTTCTGCGCCCGCGACCCGGCGATCCCCGACGCCGGGGTCGACGCCCCTCCGGGATGCGAGGGGGCGTGCGCGACCACCGACCTCCAGGCGACCTTCGGCAGCCGCCGCGGGGCCTTCGAGCGCGCCCAGCACGGCCGCCTCGCCAGCGGTCGCCTGGTGATCGAGTCCCACTCGGGCGGCGACCCGGCGTGCCCGACGATGAGCTCCCCGACGCCCCGTCGAACGCTCTCGCTGCGCGGCGTCCTCGCGACCGCCGACGCGACCCCGCAGACCCAGGCCGACGGGCTGACCGCGGTGCTCTTCGACTTCGGCGGCGACCTCACCAGCGCGCCGCTGCTGCGCGCGACGGCGGTCCGGGTGGTCCCTCGCGGCTATACGGCCAACGGATATGTCTCATTGGAGGTGACGGCGACCTTCCCCGGAGGGACCATCACCGGCGGCCTCTTCGCGCCGCACTGCGACTCGCTCGACGACTGACCCCCTCTCCGGGGATCACACCATGTCCGGGCCGATGTCTTCGATGAGGCAGCGCATCACGCCGCGCATCGGCAGCGAGTACACGAAGCCCCTCGGCGCGTACTCCGTGGGCAGCGGGCGCCCGTCCAGGGAGATGTCGTCTCCCTCGTCGGTCCACCGCTGGCGCACGGCGTCGTTGTAGCGCGCCGCCTGCTGGAGCTGATCGAACCACTGTACCGCGTCGTCGGACACCGCCGCCCCGTCGGGGAGGAGGTTCGCCAGGATGCGCCGGCGCGCCGCGCGCACCCACGCCGCGTCGTAGACGGCCACGTTGAGCTCGGCCTCGTAGACGATGCCGCGGTTGTTCTTGTTGGCGCTCCCCACGCTCATGAACACGTCGTCCACGATGAACATCTTGGAGTGGACGTCCATGTCGAGGAAGCGCGACTCGGTCTCGTCGATGCCCCAGGTCACCTGCGTGTCGAATGAGCGAAGCTGCAACATCGCATAGCGATCGGGAAACCGGGAGAGCAGCTCTTCGTGGGTTCGCCGGGTCCAGGCGCAGCCCGGGTCGGACCACTCGTTGATGGGCTTGGTGATGACCACCAGACGCAGCGCGGGCACCGCGGTCATGCGACGGATGATGGCCTCGGTCACCATCGGCATACGGAAGTACTGGTCTTCGATGTAGATATACTGCTGCGCCTGCGCCACGGCGTTGAACCACGTCTCCGCGATGGCGTGCTCGTTGAACGGCGCCGGGAGCGTCGCGGTCACCTGCACCTGCGTCCCGCCGGGGAGCGCCGCCGGGGCCGAGCGTACGGTGTAGTCCGAGCTGTCGGGGCTGTATCGCGCGTTGCTGCGACGGAGGAAATCCCATCGATCATGGAAGACGTCCTCCGCGTCGATGGCGCTCGGGCCCTCCAGCCGAACCATGTAGTCCTTGCGCGGACCGGTGTCGGCCAGGTGCTCCCGCCTCACCACGAGCTGCCTCGCGTCGGTGGTCGACGCGAAGAGCATCCGCCGGGGCTCGAACACCCGGTGCCGCGAGGTGTCCCAGTCGACGCGCCGGAGGTTCATCCCACCGATGAACGCGAGTCGCTGGTCGATGGTCATGAACTTCTGGTGATACGAGGCCGCCATCACATCGGCCATGACCACGGGCCAGTGCGTGAGGTCGACGCGGTGTCCCGGCACCTCGCTCTGCACCAGCGACTCCGCCGCGAACATCCCTGTGGCGAGCGTGGGGAATCCCGCGCGCACCCGGGCTCCAAAGGAGAACGGGGTCACCGCGAAGTCGAACATCCCGCGGGTCTCATTGGCCTGACCCATGTATTCGAAGTTGTCGCCAGCGAGGGTCCCGTGGGCGCGCAGCGGGGCGTCCGAGGAGAGCGTCGAGGCCGCGCCGTCCATGGAGAGAAACTGCCCCACGATCACGCGCTTTCTCGCGGGCAGCGACTCCATGAAGGTGAGCGCGGTGTTGGGACGGCGCTGCGCCTCGGTGGACGTCGGGTGCGTGGCGGCGTCCCGGATGAGCTCGAAGTCCGACTCCCACCACCAGGTGGAGACGTTGACCGTCTCCCTCGCGGTGCGAAGGTCGGCGTGCACCGTGCGCCAGGCCTCCTCGCCGTCCATCAGCAGGTCGATGCGGTTGCCTCGGCGCGCGGGGCGGCCCTGCGCGGAGAACCACTGGTGACGCAGCCCCAGCACCACGGTGTGCAGCGTCACCGTCTCCCCGGAGAGGTCGCGGGTGGAGTGGGTGAGCGAGAGGCCCTGCGGGGAGGCGTCGGCGAGGCGGGCGGTGAGGCCCCCGGCGAGGCGGCTCCCATCGAAGTCGAGATGGGCCGTGAGGGGGCGGTGCGCCGGGGCCGAGAGCGTCACCACGAGGCGCCCGGGGGTCCGGAGCTCGACCTGGCGGATCCATGGCTGGGCGCCCGCCGTGGACGGGACCGTCACCCCGTCGCGGGTGATCGTGAGCGTGGTGTCGGCGGTGGGGATCGGCTGGGCCCAGAGGTCGAGGAGGTGGAGCTCGAGCACCGCCGCGGGCGCCGAGGGGAGCACCACGTCGGGGGTGACCGGGGCGTCGACGGGCACCTGGCTGTCGAGGGGGACCGAGCTGTCCGCGGGCACCGGAGCGTCGGGGCGGACGGAGCTGTCTCGAGAGACGGAGCTGTCTCGAGAGACGGAGCCGTCGCGGGCGGTGATGCCTGCGTCATCGGAGGTGGAGGGGGGGACGGTGACGTCATCGGTCGCGGCTCCGCAGGCGGAGAGTCCGGCGAGGGAGAGGAGCGACAGGACTCTGGACAGCGATGAGCGCATCGTCGATGGACCCCGTTCAGGAGGTGTAGCGTCGTGTGAAGAGGGTTCGGCCGTTACCATCGATCAGGGCGACCGTCACGCTGCGGTCGGCCGGGTCGAAGCGGAAGGTTCCGTAGTTGCTGGTGCCCGTGGAGAAGTCGAATTGCGACCCTCCGAGGGTGTTGCCGAGGGGGTTGGCGTTGTTGCCTGCGGGGCCCACCAGCACCTCTCGCATCCCGGCGTAGGGGCCAGAGGGGGAGAGGTATCCGACAGAGGCCATGTGGAAGTCGCCGCTCACCCACCAGACATCGCGGATGCGCTCGGCCAGGATGAAGGTGAGAATCTCCTCCCTGGCGGCGCGATATCCCTCCCATCGGTCGTTCTCTGAAATGAACAGGAGGGGAAAGTCGGTGATGGGCACCGAGTTGAGGATCACCTTGAAGACCGAGGTCGAGCTGCGGAGTCCGGCCTTGAGCCAGTCCATCTGAGCGCGGGAGAGGTACTGGGCGTTGTCCCGGGTGCGGGTCGAGGGGCGGCGCTCTCCTCGGCAGTCGAGGGTGAACACCTCCAGCGTTCGCCCCCAGCGGGCGCTTCGGTAGATGCGGTCGGGCGCCGCGGGGTCGCGGCGGAGGGCGCGGTGCTCGAAGAAGGCCCCTCGCGCGGCGGCGAGGTTGGCGGCGTTGAAGGTCTCGGGGTCGAAGTTGTTGTCGACCTCGTGGTCGTCCCAGGTGGAATAGACGCCCGTCGAGGAGAAGAGGGCGCGGAGCCCGGTGGAGGTCAGGTTCTCGGCATACTTCGCACGGTACTGGGCGGCGGTGCGGGCACCATCGCAATAGGTGAGATCGCCGAGGTGTGCGAAGAGGTCGAGGTCCCGGCGGGACCCGGCGTGGAGCATGGTGGGAAAGGGCCGGGCGCGCTGGTGGGAGCACGACGTGGCCCCCAGGGTGACGGGCGTGAGCGCGTCGTCGGCGAGGGTGGCGCGGAAGCGACCGACGGCGGTGCGGGTGGGCGCTGAGGGGTTGTGGGTCGAGATGAAGGTGTATCCGTACCAGGCGCCGCGGGTGAGCCCGCTGACCTCGGTGTGGATGAAGCCCTCGGGGTTGGCGGAGACGTCGCGGGTGAGGAAGGGCGGCGCCGAGGGGCCCGCGTCGAGGTCGTAGAGCTCGAGGGTGAGGGCGGTGTAGACGGGGGAGTAGGTCCAGAGGATGGCGCGGTCGTCGACCATGTCGCCGGCCATGACGCCATAGGGGAAGCGGGCGGTCTCCTCGGGATATCGATTGAGCCCGACGGAGGGAGCGGTGTCCGAAGGGACGGCGGAGTCCCCGATGGGGGAGGCGTCCGCGGCGTCGTCGGAGGGGCCCGCGTCGAGGGCGACGGAGGGGGCGTCCTCGGGCTCGCTGACGTCAGGGAGCGTGAGCTCGTCGGGCGGGACATCGGACAGCGCGGCGTCGGAGGCGGACGCGTCGGCGGCCGGAGGGTCGTCGCCGCAACCGGCGGCGGCGAGCGCCGAAGCGCCGGTGAGAAGGAGGAACTTTCGACGCGTCGGGTCCATGGCGGGGCTGTGCTGGGGCGAATAGAGCAAGCGGAGGCGCGGGTTGGCAAGGGCCCGGTGGGGCTCCTATCGCCCCAGCAGCACCGCCAGCACCACCAGGGTGTTGTTCGTCACATGCATCGCGAGCGATGTCGCCAATCGCCCGCTCCGCTGCATCAGCGCCCCCGCGATCAGCCCCGCCCAGAGCGCCGGCGCCCACGCGGCCCCCGCGTGCACCATCGCGAACACCGCGGCCGACAGCGCCACCGCCACCCGCGCGTCGCCCACCTCGCGCCGCACCGCGGGCATCAGCCACCCCCGGAAGAACAGCTCCTCCGCCAGCGGGATCACCGTCGTCGAGGCCACCACGATCGCCGCCAGCACCCAGCCGCTGGTCTGCGTGAAGGCCGCGGCCAGCGGAGACCCACCTCCCGCTCCCGGCCGCAGCAGCTTCGCCACGCCAAGCACCAGCGCGAAGTTCGCCGCGCCCACCAGCGCCCCCGTCGCCACGCTCCTGCCCAGTGACCACTTCGCCTCGACCGAGTGCGTCTTCGCCCCCCTCCAGGCGAGCGGCAGCAGCACCCCGGAGAACACCAGCAGCGACAGCACCAGCGTCCTCGTCGCCCCAAAGCCCACGGCCTCGCCGGTCTCCGCCACCACCACCTGCGCCAGGCCCGCGACGCCGAAGGACCGCAGCGCAGGCCACACCCGCAGCGCCGCGTCCGGGTCCCCAGTGGGCTCGCGGATCCATCGCAGCCTCGCCACGGCCGAGGACTCCAGCGACCACGCGAGCAGTGCCAGCAGCGCCACAAGGGACAACCATGTCGGCATTCCCGTGGCCGAGAGAAGCACCAGCAGCGCCACCGTGGGAATGGCCGTCACCAGCACCCCGAAGACGCCCCCCACGGACAATCCCGTCAGCCGATCGGGCGATGGATCAATCAGGAGAAAGAGCGCCGCCGACTGGGCCCACTGGCCCACTGCGATCACCAGCACCATTCCCAGAAACTGCCGCGGATACCACCACCACAGGGGCCGCTGGGCGAACCACCACGGCAGCGCCGCCCCGAGCGAGAGGCCCACCGTCATGGCAAAGTGCGCCTTCGCCAGCGACCGGATGGCGTCCCGGTGGTCGCGCCCCGCGGTGGGCAATATCCATAGGACCCGCCGCCAGCGCCGCGACGCCGCTCCGGTGAGGGCCGTGCCTTGTACGATGAGCGACCAGCCGATCAATCCCATCAGGGTGACGAAGGGGAGATCGGCCCCGGTCGCCGAGCGCGCACCCTTCACTACTGCAAAGAAGAAGACCAGAAAGGCAGGCGTCGCCAGCACCAGGTAGGGCGCCTGTCGGGAGAGCATCCGCCACTCGACGCGCGCCCCGGAGAGCCCCGACTCCCAGCGCCCGGCGCCCGTCGTCGCCGATGGGCCATCGAGGGAGATGTCCGTCGGGGCGCGCACCCGCCACACCAGCGCCGCCACGGAGAGCAACACCAGGGCGGCGGTCCAGAGGGCGAGGTCGGAGAGCTCGCGGGCGTCGTCGAAGCGGGCCCAGCGCACCAGGCCCCAGAAGGGCAGCGACTCGCTCCAGTCGGGAGCCGGGCGACCCACCCGGATACGGCGGGCGAAGCCTACTCCGATGGGTCCGAGGGTCGAGAAGGCGCCCACCAGCAGGAAGCCCACGCAGGCGGTCACCACCCGCACGATGTCCAATGGGCGGCCGCCAAGATACCGGGAGATCAGCGCGTGTAGCGCGTGGGCGACCAGCGTGGCGACCTCATTGAACACCACCGAGATCAGCACGGTGATCAGCACGGCGCGGGGACCGTGGAAGCGCAGTGTGATGAGACCGTAAAGCGCGGGCGAGAAGACCAGCGCGACGAAGCCCGCGGCGTGGGTGCTGCCCAGCAGCAGCTCGAAGAGGGTTCGGGTCACCGGAGAGACCGGCAATGCCCTGAAGAGGATCGTATCGAACAAGGGTCGGGCCCCCCTCCCCGGAATGGCCCTCGCGTATTTCAGCGCCACCACCGCGACGGCCATGACGGTCAGCCACAGCGCCACGAAGTGGGTCCCTCGATCGTAGGAGGACACCGCGATGAAGCGGCGCACCCCCTCGGCGCCCTTCGCGCCGAAGCGCGCCAGCTCGATGAGCAGCACCGTCAGCAGCAGCGGAAAGACCACCAGCGCCCCGGCCCCCTGCCGGTGCCTCAGCGAGTTGACCACCCCCTGCATGGTCATCCGCAGCAGCGCGCGGCCCTGGGCGGCGACGGTCGGTCCGCTCATCCAGCGGCCGTGAGCGCCATGAAGGCCTCTTCCAGCGTGGCCACGCCGCCCGCCTGGGCGCAGACCTCGCCCGCGTCTCCGACCGCGCGGAGGCGCCCCTTCACGATCACCCCGAGCCGGTGGCAGACCCGCTGCGCCACGTCGAGCAGGTGCGTCGAGAGCACCACCGTCACGCCCCGCGCGGCGCGCTCTTCCAACAACGAGCGCACCTCCCGGGCCACCACCGGGTCGAGCCCGTTGGTGGGCTCGTCGAGCAGCAGCACCGCGGGGTCGTGCGCGAGCGCCGTCACCAGGGCGAGCTTCTTCCGCATGCCCATGGAGTAGCCCGCGATGAGCTGGTCGAGCTCACGGGTGAAGCCCATGCGCTCGGCCGAGACGGCGACCTCGGACCATCGCTCCGGGCGGTCTTCCCCGCGCATCGAGAGGACGAAGGAGACGAGCTCGCGGCCGGTGAGGTTCTCGAAGAGGGCGGGCTCCTCCGGGAGGTGGCCGACGAGGCGCATCACCGCGCGGGACTCCCGGGCGCAGTCGAGGCCCGCGATGCGAGCCGTCCCCGCGGTGGGCTGGAGAAAGCCCATGAACAGGTTGAGCGTGGTGCTCTTGCCCGCGCCGTTGGGCCCGAGCAGCCCGAAGATCTCCCCGCGGGGGAGCTGCAGGTCGAGGCCGTCGAGGGCGACGCGATCACCGAAGCGCTTGCTCAGGCCGCGCGCCTCCACCACCAGGTCCGCCGCGCCATGCAACACCGAGAGGATTGCACCGTCTCGCGGCGGTTACGTCAATGCCGGTCGCGGCGCAGAAGCTCCTTGACAGCACCGCCCCCGTTCTCGGACCGTCGCGCGGGCTCTTCGCACAGGGGTGTTGGACTGATGGCATACGACTCGATTCCGTCACGGTTCCTGGCGCAGGGCACAAAGCGCCCGGAGGCTCCGGCGTATTTCATCAAGGTCGAAGGCGCCTGGAGGGCGACCCGCTGGCGCGACTACGTGGGCGAGACCCGCATGGTGGCCAGGGCCCTCATCGCGGAGGGCGTCGGGCCAGGGAAGACCGTCGGCATCCTCGGCTTCAACCGCCCGGAGTGGGTGTCCATGGCCGTAGCAACGATGCTCACCGGCGGAGCGCCCGCGGGCATCTACACCACCTGCTCGGCCGAGGAGGTGCAGTACATCCTCGCCCACTCCGAGGCCCTGGTGGTGCTGCTCGAAGACGAGGCGCAGTGGTCGAAGGTGCGCTCGGTGCGCGACCGGCTGCCCGCCCTCAAGCGCGTGGTGCTGATGAAGGGAGCACCCGCGGTCGACGACCCCATGGTGATGACCTGGGAGGCCTTCCTGGCGTCGGGTGAGGCCACCGAAGACGCCGAGGTCGACCGTCGCGTGGAGGCCATCGAGCCGGGCGGGCTCTCGACGCTGATCTACACCTCGGGCACCACCGGCCCCCCGAAGGGGGTGATGTTGTCCCATGAGAACATCGCGTGGACGGCCAGCGCCGCCGCCACGCTGGTCAAGGCACAGGCCGGGCAGGTGATGCTCTCGTACCTGCCGCTCTCGCACATCGCCGAGCAGATGTTCTCCATCCACGGCGCGGCCACCATCGGGCTGACCATCTATTTCGCGGAGAGCATCGAGCGCGTGCCGGACAACCTCCGGGAGGCGCAGCCGGAGGTCTTCTTCGGGGTGCCGCGCATCTGGGAGAAGTTCTTCGCGGTGGCCGGATCGAAGCTGAAGGACGCCACCGGGGCGAAGGCCGTCATCGTGAAGTGGGCCCGCGGGGTCGCGCTCGACGTGCACGGGCGGCTCGACCGCGGGGAGTCGGTGCCGATGTGGCTCGACGCGCAGCACCGCCTGGCCGACCGGCTCTTCTATTCGAAGTTCAAGAGCGCGGTGGGCCTCGGTCGGGCGAAGATGTGCGTGAGCGGCGCGGCCCCGGTGGGCAGGGAGGTGCTGGAGTTCTTCACCTCGCTCGACCTGCCGGTGCGGGAGGTCTACGGGCAGAGCGAGGACACGGGCCCCACCTCCTTCAACCTCCCAGGCGACACCCGGCTCGGAACCGTCGGCAAGCCCATCGCCGGGGTGACCGTGAAGATCGCCGAGGACGGGGAGATCCTGGTGAAGGGCCCTAACGTGTTTCTCGGGTACTTCAAGGACCCGGCGGCCACCGCCGCGACGCTGCAGGAGGGGTGGCTCTGCTCGGGGGACCTCGGTCGCCTCGACCCCGACGGCTTCCTGGTGATCACCGGCCGCAAGAAGGAGATCCTCATCACCTCCGGCGGCAAGAACATCACCCCGAAGAACATCGAAGAAGACCTCAAGCGACATGACCTCATCGGCGAGGTGGTGGTCATCGGCGACCGCCGGCCCTACCTCACGGCGCTGGTGGTGCTTCGCGCGGAGGGCCTCGCCCGCTGGGCGAAGGAGCACGGCCGCGACCCCGCGGAGGCGGCGAAGACCGCGCACGACGACCCGGAGGTGCGGGCCGAGCTGCAGCGCGCGGTCGACGACGTCAACTCGCGGCTCGCGCGGGTGGAGACCATCAAGCGCTTCACCGTGCTGCCGCGCCCATTGGACATCGAGCACGGCGAGCTCACCCCGACGCTCAAGATCAAGCGCGCCGTCGTCTACAAGGTGTGGAGCGATGTGATCGAGGCGATGTACGCCGAGCGGGCGTAGAGAGCCGTCAGAAGCGCACGCTGCCGAAGGCTTGCCCGATGAAGCCCGCGCTCTCGTAGAGACCGATGGTGCTCACGCCCCCGAGCGCCCCCACCTGCCAGCGATCGAAGGTGTAGCTGGCCGTCGCGCCGCCGATCATGTCGACCTCGGCCAGGCCCCTCGCCCGGAGCATCGCCTCGAGTTGCGGCGACTCGTTGCCCACGTCGACGCGAAGCTGCGCCGCGAGGCCCACCGCGAGCGACGGGGTCACGCGCCACGCGGCGAAGGCCCTCGCCTCCACGTCGTGCTCGGCGCCGTCGACCAGCGACTGGCCGAGGGTGCCCTGCGCCCCGACCTCCCAGCGCCTCGCCCGGTACTGCAGCGAGAACGACGCCTCCAGCTCGGGGTCGCCGTTGTGCCAGCCGACGCGCTTTCCAGTGAGCGCCACGCCTCCCTGCCAGCCCATCCCGTCGCGGTTGCCGAAGAGCTGGTAGCGCACCTGCGCGTAGGGAGTGAGCCCGTCGAGGGTGCTCGATCGGTCGCCGCCGAACCAGCTCGTGCCCACCGCCATGGTGAAGCCGCGGCCGAGGCCGAGCTCGGCGCTCAGCCTGGGTCGCACCGCGTCGAACGATCCCGCGGGCTGCACGTCGGCCCCGACGGTCATGCGCACGTTGAGCGTCGGCAGCGCCGCCGCCGGGACGAAGAGCGACGTGGGCGGCGTGTACGCCCCGCCCGTCGGGTCGCTGAGCGGAACCCTTCCGTCGGGCGCCCCGTCGGTGCTCTGCGCGCCCGCCGCCGACGAGATGCAAAGGACGACCAGCACCGACCAAGAGCTCATTGCGACGCGATTCATGGGCGCCGAAGCTATCACCCTTCGCCGGGCGTCCATCCATCCCCCCCCCCGCCGGTCGGGTCGTTGAATCACCGGCTCGGCGCCCCTCGTCACAGCCCGCGATGAACCTCCTTCGCTTCGCGCTGCCGCTGCTCCTCGCGCCCCCGGTCGCCCTGGCGCAGCCCGCGCCCGCGCCGCGCATCGAGGCCCTCCCCACCGACACCCTCGCCGCCCTCGCCGAGCTCAGCGCCCAGGGCGCCGCTGCGCTGGTGTTCTTCCCCGACGGCGGCGCGCAGGCCCGCACCACCGTGGCCGTGAGGGTAGAGGCGCCCGCCGCCACGGTGCGCCGGGCGCTGCTCGACGCCGACCGCTGGCCCGAGTTCATGCCCGCGCTCACCCGCGTCGAGCAGACCGCCCGCTTCGGACGGCGCGCCGCGTACCGCTTCGACGTGGCCGCGGGGGTGCTCACGGTCCACGCCACGACGGCGATCACCGAGCGCTCCGCACGGCGCGTCGACCTCGACGTCGACGCCTCGGACTTCGGCCCCGCCGGGGCGCGCTGGGAGCTCATCCCCCAGGGCGCCGCGCACACCATGCTGGTCGTCACGAGCTGGAGCGACCCCTCGCAGGGCCACTGGCTCTTCCGCAACGCCGCCACCTCCGACCCGAGCGCCACCGCGGGCATGAACGTCGCGGTCGACCTCACGCTCGCCCTCTCCCTCGCCCGCCGGGCGCGCGACCTCTCGGGCACCCCGACGCCCGCCCGCCCCGCCCCGTGGTCCGACGACGGCGCGGCCCTCCCGGCGCCCTCCCCGGGACGCTGGATGGCCCTGCACCCGCGGTATTACACCATGGTGTTCTCGCTCACCCCGGGCGGGGCCGTGCGCGCGGTGAACGTCACCGGGCAGACCTTCGGGCCCGCCGCGGAGGTCATCGCCCGCGTCCGGGACGTCTCCCGCTACCGCGACCACCTCCCCGGCGTCCGCGCCTCCGCCTGGAACGCCCTCCCCTCCGACGCGTCCCCCTCACCCGCCCACCTGCTGATTCGCACGCCCTTCGAGTCCGGCGAAGGGGACGTCGAGCGGCGCCTCGAAGGCCCCTCCACCGTCTTCGTCGACGGCCGCTCGGGCGAGCTCGCCGGCTCCCGCTGGCGCTGGGACGTCTCCACCGACCCCTCGCGCGGGACCTTCCTCTCCCTCACCGGGGTGCCTGGCGCCACCACCGCCACGCTGCTCACCCGGGCGGTGTCCTCGCGCGAGCCCTTCCTCGTCCCCGGCGCCGCCGCGCTCCGGCAGCTCGTGTGGCTCCGGGGCATGCTCGCCGGAATCCGCCCCGGCTGAGCTCCGCTCGCGGCTTGTGCGCCCGCTCCCTCCCCGGGTATGAGCAACGCTGCCGTGAGACGCTACGCACCGGAGTGGTCCCGCCATCGCCCCACCGGCCCGCTCGGGCTGGTCGAGCGCGCCCGCGACGCCCTGCGCCACAAGATGGACGCCACCGTCGACCGCTGGCTCGGCGACGACGCGCGCAAGCGATTCGACAGCCTCGCCTGGCACGAGACCGCGGGCGGGGTCGACCCCTTCGGCTTCGATCCTCGCGTGGCCAAGTACGCCGTCGTGGCCGCGAGGGCGGTCTACCGCGACTGGTTTCGCGCCGAGGTGCACGGCATCGAGAACGTCCCCGACGGGCGGGTGCTGCTCATCAGCAACCACTCCGGGCAGATCCCCCTCGACGCCATGGGCATCGCCTGCGCGCTGCTGCTCGACCGGGAGTCCCCGCGCTTCGTGCGCAGCATGGTGGAGAAGTGGACCGCCACGCTGCCCTTCGTCTCGGTGCTCTTCCCCCGCCTCGGGCAGATCGTCGGGGTCCCGGAGAACTGCGCCCGGCTGCTCGAGGAGGAGGAGGCCATCCTGGTCTTCCCGGAGGGCGCGCGCGGCATCTCCAAGCCCTTCTCGCAGCGATACCGCCTGACCGACTTCGGCATCGGCTTCATGCGCCTCGCGCTCCAGACCCGGACGCCCATCGTGCCCGTCGCCGTCATCGGCGCCGAGGAGCAGTACATCTCCATCGCCGACCTCAACCGCGTCGCGCGCCTCCTCGGAATGCCTGCCTTCCCGGTGATTCCGCAGCTCCTGCTGCCGGGCGGCTTCCTCCCGCTGCCTACGAAATACCGGATCTACTTCGGTGAGCCCCTCTCGTTCACCGGCGACCCCGACGACGAGGACGCCGCCATCGAGGAGAAGGTCGTGGTGGTGAAGCGCACCATCCAGAACATGCTCAACCGCGGCCTCAAGGAGCGACCGGGCATCTTCCGGTAGCACCGCCCTCGGCCGCCGATGAAGGTCACCCGCAAGCTCATCGTCGGCATCATCGCCGCCATCGCCACCGTCACCGTCGTCAACACCGGGCTCCGCATCAGCCGAGAGCGCTCGGTGTTTCGCGAGGACACCCGGCGCGACCACGACTTCGTGGGCTTCTCGCTGCGCACCGCGTGGCTCGACGTCTCCCGCATGGACGGCCCCGCCCGCGCCGACGCGATGATCGCCGACGTCGACGCGGCCAACCCCTCGGTCGACGTCCACGCCCGCACCGACGGCGAGTGCTTCCTCGACCCCGGCCACGACCTGGAGCGCGGGCTGAGCCGCAACCTCGAGCGCCACGACTGGTCCATCAGCTGCTACCCGATGCGCGGGCCGGACGGGGCGCTCCGGGTCATCGAGGTGCGCGAGTCGCTGCAGCCCCAGCACCGCTTCGTGCGCGAGAGCTTCACCCGCAACAGCCTCATCGGGCTGATCACCGTCCTCGTGGCCGCGCTGGTCACCGCGAGGCTCGGCGCCCACTTCGTCGGCGAGCCGGTGCGCGCCCTCCGCGCCAAGGCCCGCCGCGTCGGCGCCGGCGACCTCACCGGTCCGCTGGAGCTGAAGCAGGACGACGAGATCGCCGAGCTCGCGCAGGAGCTCAACGCCATGTGCGAGCGCCTGGAAGAGGCCGACCGCAACGCCGAGGCCCACCACCAGGCGAAGCTCCGGGCGATGGAGCAGCTCCGCCACGCCGACCGGCTGCGCACCGTCGGACAGCTCGCCTCCGGGCTCGCGCACGAGCTCGGCACGCCCCTCAACGTGGTGCTCGGCCACGCGGGGCTGCTCTCCAGCGGAGAGAACACCCCGGAGGACGTCAGCGAGAGCGCCCGCATCATCGCCGAGCAGACCGGGAAGATGACCGCGCTCATCCGGCAGCTCCTGGATTTCGCGCGCCGCAAGGGCCCGTCGATGCAGCCCACGGGGCTGGCCGACATCGTGGCGCAGGCCGTGTCGATGCTGGGCCCCATGGCCCAGAGGGCCGGGGTGCGCTTCGAGCTCCACACCGTCGAGACGCCCGGAGCGTCCGTCGACCCGGGGCAGATCCTGCAGGTGCTCACCAACCTGGTGGTCAACGCCATCCACGCGATGCCCGACGGCGGAGCGCTCACCATCACCGTCGGAGAGCGCGACACCGACGCGCCTCCGGAGCTCGGATCGAGCACGCAGCGGTGGTACTTCGTCTCGGTCGAGGACGAGGGCGTCGGCATCCCCACGGAGGACCTCGCCCGGGTCTTCGAGCCCTTCTTCACCACCAAGGACGTCGGCGAGGGCACCGGCCTCGGCCTCTCCGTCGCCTACTCCATCGCCCGCGACCACGGCGGCTGGATCGTCGCCGAGCGCCGCCCCGAGCGCGGCAGCCGCTTCACCGTGTACCTCCCTCGAGGCGCCGCGGCCTGACCCTCAGCCCCGGTCGCCGAGCAGCAGCGAGTACCGGGCGCGCGCCTCGGCGGAGACCGACTCCCACTTCGTCATCACGGCGAACTTCAGCGCCCCCCGGGCGGGGCTGGCGGACACGTCGGGCAGGGCGGCCGCGAGGTGACGCACCACCGCCTGGGCGCGGGAGACGTTCTTCGCCATCACCGCCATGATCTCGTCGACGTGGGCCTCGTCGTGCTCGCGCCAGCTGTCGTAGTCGGTGGCGAGCGCCAGCGTGGCGTAGGGGAGCTCGGCCTCACGCGCCAGGAAGGCCTCCGGCACGTTGGTCATGCCGATGATGTCCGCGCCCCACTGACGGAAGAGACGGCTCTCCGCCCTCGTGCTGAACCTCGGCCCCTCGATGCACACGTAGGTCTGCCCGACGTGGGTCTTCGCGCCCGTGGAGCGCGCCCCCTCGGCCACCGCCGCGGCCATGATGGGGCACACCGGGTCGGCCATCGACACGTGGGCCACCACGTCGCGGTCGAAGAAGGTGCTCGGGCGGAGGCTCGTGCGGTCGATGAACTGGTGCGGCACCACGAGGTCGCCGGGGGCGATCTCCTCGCGCAGCGAGCCCACCGCGGAGACCGAGAGCACGTGCGTAACCCCGAAGGACTTCAGGGCGTAGATGTTGGCGCGATAGTTCAGCGCCGAGGGCGAGCGGGAGTGCGCCCGCCCGTGCCTCGGCAGGAACACCACCGTCGTCTCCCCGAGGCGCCCCCGCACGATGCCGTCGGAGGCCTCGCCGAAGGGCGTGGCCGCCGTCAGCGGCTCCATCGCCGTGAGCCCGGGCATCTGATAGAGCCCGCTGCCACCGATCACCCCGAGCACCGAACCCCCGACCGCTGATGCACTCATCGTCTGTGCCCGCTACCACAACACAGCCATCCACCGGGGGAAAGACCGATGCCGTCGACGTGCTCATCCCCGCGCGCGACGAGGCGGCGACCATCGCGGCCGTCGTCCGGGCGATCCCCCGCTCGCTCGCCCGCCGGGTGATCGTGATCGACAACGGCAGCCGCGACGGCACCGCCGCCCGCGCCCTCGACGCCGGGGCCGTGGTGGTCGACGCCCCCCTCGCGGGCTACGGCAACGCCTGCCTCGCCGCGCTCTCCTGGCTGCGCGAAGACGACCCCGGCCACGACCCGGTGCTCGCCTTCATGGTCGCCGACGGCAGCGACGACCCGAGGGAGCTCCCGCGGCTCACCACGCCGGTGCTCGAAGGCCGCGCGGACCTCGTCATCGGGTCGCGCACTCGGGGCTACATCGAGCCCGGCGCGATGCCGCCGTGGCAGCGCGGAGGCAGCCTCTTCGCGGCCGCGGTGCTCACCGCCCGCTTCGGGGCGACGGTCACCGACCTCGGGCCCTTCCGTGCGATTCGCCGCAGCACCCTCGACGGGCTCGGGATGCGCGACCGCACCTACGGCTGGACCCTGGAGATGCAGATCAAGGCCGCCCGCGAGGGCCTGCGCGTGCTCGAGGCGCCCGTCGCCTGGCGCCACCGCCGCGGAGGCACCCCCAAGGTCGCCGGGACCCTCCGCGGCACCCTCGGCGCCACCCGCAAGATACTCGCCTGGCTCGACGGCGCGGTGCGCGGCCCCGACCATGACCCCGTCCGCTGAGCCCCCGCGCTCCCGGGCGCTGCTCCCCGCGCTCGCGCTCTGGGTGACCCTCGCGGCGCTCGCTCCCGCAGTGGCCTCGCTCCCTCCCGGCGAGCGCGTCCCGCCGTACCTCGCGCTGCACCTCGCGCTCACCCTCTCCGCCGTCGCCCTCACCCGCCTGGTGCGCTCCCCGGCCGACGTCCGCGCCCTCCTCGCCGCCGCGGTGCTTACCCGCCTGGTAAACCTCCGCACCCCCGCGTTCACCACCACCGACCCCGCGCGCTACCTCTGGGACGGCGCCGTCGCGCTCTCCGGCCACGACCCCTACGCGCTCCCTCCGCTGGCCTCCGAGCTCGCCTCGCTGCGCGCCCGCTTCCCCTCGCCCACGGACCACCTCGACGTCGCCACCTGCTACCCCCCGCTCGCCGTCGCCCTCTTCGCCCTCGCGGCCTCCGCCGGCCCGTCGCTCGCGATGCTCGCCTGGAAGTCCCTGCTCGCCCTGGCCTCCTCGCTCACCGGCGCGCCCGCGATACGTCGGGCGTCGCCGGTCACGCTGGTGCTGCTGCTGGCCACCCCTGCCCTGCTGCTGGAGTCGATGGTCGGCGCCCACCTCGACGCCTTCGTCGCCCTCGCGCTCGCCTCCGCCCTCGCCCTCACCTCGCGCCTCCGCTGGAACGCCGCCGCCCTCTGCCTCGGCGCCGCCATCGCGCTCAAGTACTTCCCCGCCTGGGCGCTGCTCCCCTTCGCGCTGCGCGCCCCCCGCAAGGCGCTCTTCACCGCGCTCTCGCTCGCGCCCCTCGCGCTGTCCTTCGCCGTCGCCCAGGCGCTCGGGCACACCCCGCCGGGATCGCTCCCCAACTTCGCCTCCAACTGGAACTTCGCCGCCCCCCTCTGGAGCGCCCTCTACGCCCGCTTCCCCACCAGCGACGACACCCTCCGCCCGGCCCTCGTCCTCGCGGGCCTGCTGGTCACCGCGGCCCTCTCCCTCCGCCGCGGGCCGCTCGCCCGCAACGTCCGCGACGCCCTGCTGGTGCAGCTCATCGTGAGCCCCGTGGCCTACCCCTGGTACGGCATGCCCCTCGCCGTCGCGTGCGCCTTCGCCCCCTCGGCGGCCGCCCTCGCGGTGCTCACCGCGCTCCCCTTCAGCTACGAGGTGGTCGACCGCTACCAGTCCGCCGGGCTGTGGGAGCCAGCGCGCTGGCCGCTGGTCCTCACCACGGCGGCCTTCGCGCTGGGCCTGGGCGTCGACGGCTGGCGAGCCCGGCGGAGGAGCTCCCGTTGACGCCGCGGGTGATCGTCTTCGCGAAGGCGCCGGCGCTCGGCCAGGTGAAGACCCGGCTCGCGCGAGACGTGGGCGAGGCGCGCGCGCTCGAGCTCTACCGCTGGTGCGGCGCCGCCGTGATGGACCAGCTCCGCGACGACCGCTGGCAGACCTGGGTGACCTTCACCCCATCGGATCAGCGCGAGGCGACCGAGCGCTGGCTGGGCCCCTGCTCCCGCTGGATCGCTCAGCGCGACGGCGACCTCGGAGAGCGCCTCTCGGCGGCGGTGGACGCGGCCTTCGCCGAGGGACCAGGCCCGGTGCTGCTCGTCGGCACCGACTGCGTGGCGGTGACCGCGGAGCGCATCGCCGAGGCCCTCCGCTCGCTCTCCACGCACGACGCGGCGCTCGGCCCCGCTTACGATGGCGGGTATTACCTCCTGGGCCTCGCTCGCCCGCTGCCGCTCTTCGAGGGCCTGGCGTGGAGCACCGCGACGGTCGCGGACGACACCCGCCATCGGCTGCGCCGCTCGGGCGCGACCTGGGCCGAACTCCCGACCGAGCGCGACCTCGACGAGGCGGCCGACCTCGTCGCCGTGGCCCACCGCCCCGACGCCCCCTCGTGGGTGCGTGTGCGCCTCTCGCAAGCGCCTTGACGCCGTCGCGAGGCGCGGGCGATCACTGCGCCCTCATCGGGGGGGAGCACCGTCACGCTCCTCCTCCCAATTCTCCGGAGGCTCCGTCATGGCGATCAACATCAACAAGGCGCTCGACAAGAAGTACGAAGGCATGTCGCTGAAGCAGCTCACGGAGATCCCGGTCGAGGGCCTCGAGGGCCTCTCCGCCGACCACGGCGCGCTGCTGGCGAAGCTCGGCGTCAAGACCGTGCGCGACCTCGCGGAGTGGAAGTACGTCGCCTGGGCCCAGGCGATCGTCGCCCTCGCCAAGGTCGAGGAGTAAGGGCCCCGTCAGAACCCCTCCGGCCCTCGCAGGCCCCGCCTTCGCCCTCCGCCCATCGCTCCCCCGAAGGGAAACCTCTCCCGCTGCTGCGCGTCGATGACGTCGTAGCGCGCCCGCTGCGCCGGCGTGAGCACCGCGCGGATCTGCGCCGACACCGCGTCGTGCTGCGCCCTCAGCCCGTCGCCGCAGCGCTCGAACATCTCCTGCGCGAGCTGCCGCCGCTGGTCGCCGCTCTGCGCGAGGATCGCCCTCACCTGCCCCCGCTGCGTCGGCGTCAGGTCGAGCGAGCGCTCGAGCGCCCTCAGCCGGCGCGGGTTGCGCAGCCCGCGCTGCTCCTCGGAGCCGCTGATGTCGTCCCGGCGCAGCCACGCGTAGGCGCCGCCGCCGCCCGCCACCGAGCCCAGCGCGAACACCGCGAGGAGCACCGCGACCCCCTTGAGGCGCGCGCTCACCACTCCAGCTCCACCGCGTCGAAGGTCGCCGCGAGCGACAGGTCCGCCGCCCGATCGGTGCGCACCGCCCATCCCATCGCCAGCGCCGCCGCCATCACCGCGACCGGCACCATCGCCCTCGCCGCGCGCAGCACGTCCTCGAAGAGCCCGGGCGTCCCCGAGGCCTTCACCGCCCGCATCACCCGATCGTCGAACCCCGCGCGGGGGCGCAGCGCCGCCGTGCGCCGCCCGATGCCCGCCAACCGCTCGTCCATCGCCTCGTCGACCTCGCGCTTCATGACGCGCTCCTCTCCCGCAGCGTAGCCCTCGCCCTCACCAGCCGCTGCTCCACGGCGCCCTCCGAGCATCCGAGGATGACCGCGATCTCCGACACCGCGTGCCCCTCCACGCTCTGGAGCACCACCGCCGCGCGCTGGTCGGGCGGCAGCGCCCCGAGCAGCGCGTTGAGCTCCGCGAGGGCCATGTGGGCCTCCGCCCCGGCCTCGCCGTCCCACCCCGAGTCCGCGATGGTGTCGCTCGGCACCGGGCGCCGCGACCGGCTGCGCAGCGAGTCGATGGCCGTGTTGGTCACGATGTGCCGCAGCCACGTGGTGACGCTCGACCGCCGCTCGAAGCGGCCGCTGGTCAACGCCTGGTAGGCCTTCACGTACGAGTCCTGCACGACATCCTCCGCCTCGCTCAACGACCCTACGATCCGCGCGCCCAGCCGGACGAGGCCCTCGCTGGTCGCGTCCACGATCCGTCGGAAGGCGTCGGTGTCTCCTCGGACCACCCGGCGCACCGCTTCATCGAGATCGTCCAATCCGCTCCTCGCCGCCGTTCACGCTGAACTACCAGACGCCGTACCCCCGGAGCTTCCTACGCTTCTCCGCGTCGCCTGGGAAAAAAGATCGGAGGCGGTGCTAGCCTCCGCGCCGATGCCACTCCGAACCCTGACGCTCGCCGACCTCACGATCCGCGACGAGCGCTCCTTCCGACACATCGGCCTCTACGACACGCTGAAGCAGATGCTGCTCTCGGACGTGGTGCGCTTCCGCGTCCCCGCCGAGGGCTCCCCCCACGCGTCGTGGTCGCGCGCCCTCTTCCTCAACCTCACCTTCTGGAACGCCTCGGACCCCAGCGACGTCCTCGTCGACGACTCCATCGACGCCGACGTCGTGGCCCACGTCGCCTGGCACCACGCCGCCCGCAAGGCCCTGTTCTCCGGCGGATCGGGCTCGGTCTCCGCCGACGCGCTCTTCCTCGGCGAGTCCATCGCCAGCGCCTTCGACCTCTACCTCGTGGGCCGCACCCTGGGCCGCGGCGCGGAGTGCGACTTCCTCGAGACGCAGGTCCCCGCGATGGCCGACGTCGCCGAGGCCCAGGGCGTCACGCCGGAGCAGTTCGAGGCGCTGCTCGCCTCCGTCGCGGCCGAGCCCGAGCGCGCCTTCGAAGACCTGCGCCAGCTGCTCTTCGACGTGAGCTCCGCCCTGGTCCGCGACGTCGACGTCGACGGCGCCACCGCCACGCTGGAGCGCTTCACCGGGCACCGCTTCGCCCCGCTGCTCCACCACTACGAGCTCTCCAACTGGATCCTCTACGCCCGCGCCTACGCAGGCTCCGCGCTCGAGCACGACCCCGCCGTGCGCGCCATCGACCGCGCGCTGCGCGAGGCCCCGGTGTCCCTCGACTGGCTGGAGAAGCACTGGCTCCCCGCGGAGGGCCCGCGGGAAATAGACTGAGGGCGCAGCCAGAGAGCAGGGTCTCCAGCGCGCCCGCAGAGGATCGTACGGTCAGCTGCCGTCGGTCAGGCGGTGGCCCGGTTGCCGACGACCATGCGGTAGATGCCCAGCAGCAGGACCGCGCCGATGATCGACATGATCCAGCCCGCAGACTGCGTCCCGGCGCTGTACATCCCGAGCGCCCGACCGACGAACGCGCCGAGCATCGAGCCCACCATGCCGATGATGGCAGTGATGATGAAGCCGCCTGGATCGCGGCCCGGCATCAGGAACTTCGCCAACGCGCCGATCACAAGGCCGAAGATCGCAAACAGCAGGAAGTTCATGAGGGTTCTCCTTCACCGAAAGGGCCCTTGATTGGGCCGCTTGTTACGGGAGGAGCGTTTGCGAGCGCCGTACCAGCGCAAGGCCCTACGGCGCGGCCCGTCAGAACTCGCCGGAATGGGGCGTCGAAGGGCCCGGATCGACGGGCACCGGCGCCGGCTCGGGCTCACTCGGCGGCGTCTGCGGAAGCTGGATCTGCAAGGGTCCGAAGGGGGTCGGGATCGTCGGAGCGGGCGGCGGCTCGTTGGGATCGCGCCCTGGCGTGAAGGTCACCCCCGGCTCCGGGGGGGGTAGGGCCGGATCGTGTCCATTTCGCCCCCCTGTGGCACTTCGGCGTGGCGCAGCCGCGGTGGGCCGCGCCGCGCTGGGCGAGGGCGACGCAGCGGGAGCGGGCGACGGAGCGGAAGCACGGGCGGGCTCGGGCGCTCGCACGGCGGGACGAGGGCGTGGCGCGGGCGTCACCGCGGGGCGAGGCCGCTGCTCGTCGATCTCGCGCTGCGTCGCCTCCAGCTCCTGCCGGAGGGTGGCGTCGTCCATCAGCCGCAGGGCGTCCTGAAGCAGCGGTAGCGCCTGCTCGGGGTGATGGTCGTTTCTGGCCCGGGTGGCGCTGTTGGCCAGCTTGACGGCGGCGGCGCGTCGCAGCTGCCTCGCCCTCGCGTTGCCGGGCTCGATGGCCAGCGCGTCGTCGGTGATGTCCTCGACGCTGTAGCGGTTGGTCGCGCGGGTCAGCCGCTCGGCGCGCATCGCATCGTTGGCCCGCCGCAGCAGCGAGGCCACCTGATCGGCCCGTCGCTGCTCGGGGAACATCCTCAACCCCCAGGCGCCCGCCACCATCACCCCCGACGCCACGACCGCCGCCAGCAGGACCAGGCCCAGCGCGCGCCACACGCCCGAGCGCCGGGGAGGCCCAGCGAGCTCGTCCTCGTCGGGGGCGGGGCGCGTCACCCGGCGCGATCGCAGCCCCGACACCTGGAGGTCGTCATCGAGCGGGATCACCCGGCTGGAGATCAGCTCTGGCATCGCCATCGTCTCCGGGGGCACCGCAGCCGGCTGGGCTCGCACCTCCGCCGCGAGCTCGGGCGGAGGCGTCGTGACCACCGAGCGAGGGTCGACCGCGGGAAACTCCTCCCGCTGCGGCAGGCTCACCCCGTGCGCCGGCACCATCGCGCCGTTACCCCCCGCGCGCAGCGCCCCGTTGACCGCCGGCGTAGGGTGCACCAGCGCCCTGGGGGCCTCCGGCTCCGCGGCCGCCGCCTCTCGCGGCGCGAGGGTGTCGGGGGCGCGCATCGCCCGTACCTCCGGCGGCGTGACCATGCCCATCCCGGTGGTCGGGACGACCGAGCGCACGGGCGACCCCTGCCACGCCGCGAGGGCCTCGCGCAGGGCCTTCGCGAAGGCCGCGGCGTCCTCGTGGCGCGCGTCGGCGTTCTTCGCGAGGGCGCGCATCACCACGTCCTCGACCCCCGCCGGGACGCCCATCGCAGGGCCCCAGCGCCGCAGCGGCGTGGGCACTTCGTGCATGTGCTTCACGAGGAGCTGCACGGGCTCGTCGGCCTCGAAGGGCGCCCGGCCCGCCATCAGCTCATAGGCCATCACGGCCAGCGAATAGACGTCCGAGCGCTGGTCGACCTTCTCGCCCGCCGCCCCCTCCGGGGAGATGTACCGCGCGGTGCCGAAGATGAGCCCCGACTGGGTGACGAAGGAGGCCGCGCCGACGAGCATCTTCGCGATGCCGAAGTCGAGCACCTTGGGGATCTCCTCGCCGTCCCGCTTGGTCAGCACGACGTTCTCGGGCTTGAGGTCGCGGTGGATGATCCCCTTCTGGTGGGCGTAGCCGATGGCGTCGGCGACCTGCGCCACCGTGCGAACGGCGCGCTCGGTGCTGAAGCTGCCCTCCTTCTCGAGCGCCTCGGCGAGCGTAGGGCCCTCGAGAAACTCCAGCACGAGGTAGAGGTTTCCGTCGGGGAGCTGCCCGAAGAGGATCACCCTCACGATGCCCGGGTGGTCGAGCTGCGACGCGATCTGCGCCTCGCGGTGGAAGCGGGTGACGATGTCCTTGTTGGTGACCAGGTCGCGGTGGAGGATCTTCACCGCCACGCGTCGGCTGAGCGCGTCGTTCCATCCCTCGTAGACGACGCCCATGCCCCCGGCGCCGATCACCCGATCGAGGCGAAACTGCTCCAGGATCTTGGTCCCGAGGTAGGGGTCGACCGCCGGGGCGTCGATGCGCAGCGCGACACCATCGACCTGGCAGAACTGCGCAGGAGGCTCGTACTGCCGGCTGCAGACGGGACAGGTGCGCATAGGGCTCGAACCGGGACTGGTGGGGTGGGGTACCATCCGTGCCTCACACAAACAAGAACGTCGACTGTACGGGCTTCGACGCTGGAGCTTTCAGCCCCGTTGGACGCCTAACGTCCCTGCCCCGGTCTCCCCTACGCAACGATCGCTCCCAGCAGCCGCCCGCTGGCCTTGCCGTCACGGCGAAACGAGTGAAACCACGTGGGCTCGCACATCGTGCACCCGCCGACGTGCTCCACCCCTCGCAGCCCCAGCGCCTCCATCTGGATCGACACCGCCGCCCGCAGGTCGACCCTGGGCTTCGCGCCCGGCGCGGAGCGCGCCACGACGGCCCCGCTCGACGCCGCCGCGATCTGCTCCGCCACCTCGTCGCCGACCTCGAAGCAGCAGCCCCCGATGCAGGGCCCCACCGCGGCGATGATCGCGCCCGGCTCCACCGCCATGGCCTGCACCGCCGCGGCGATGACCCGCTGCGCGACGCCCCTCCAGCCTGCGTGCACCGCGGCCACCACGGCCCTCCCCGGCGCCGCGAGCAGCACCGGGACGCAGTCCGCCACCCGCACCGCGACGGCGTCTCCGGGCGTCGAGGTCACCAGCACGTCGGCCTCCTCCGCGCGGGTCGCGAGCACCGCCGAGCCGTCGACCCGCAGCGCCCGCGCGCCGTGCACCTGCGAGGACTCGTAGAGCCGCCCGGGGTCGTAGCCCACGGCCGAGGCGAAGCGCCGGTGGTTCTCCTCCACGGCCGCCGGGTCGTCGCCGACGTTTCTCGCGAGGTTCATGCTCTCGAAGGGCCCGGCGCTCACCCCTCCGCGGCGCGTGCTGAAGCCATGGCGAATACCCGCCCTGGTAAATGACCCCGCCCTCCGCACCAGCTCTCCGCTCATCGCGCGCCACCCTACCGCGCGACCGGGTTAGAATCCTCGTCCCTGACATGGACAGAACCCCACAACGCCTCGCAGGACTCACGATCCCGCTCTTTTCGCTGCGCACCGATCGCTCGATGGGCATCGGCGAGATCCTCGACCTCGCCGACGCGGGCCCGCTCGGGCTTCGCGCCGGGCTGCGGCTCATCCAGCTCCTCCCGATCGGCGAGCTCTCCGGGGGAGAGACCTCCCCCTACGGCGCGCTCAGCGCCTTCGGCATCGACCCGGTGTACATCTCCTGGTCGGCGGAGCCCGACCTCTCCCCCGACCTGCTCGACGAGCTCCGCCCCACCATCGAGTCGCTGCGCGCGAGTCCGACGGTCGACTACGAGGGCGTGCGAGCGCTCAAGCGCCGCCTGCTCGACGAGGCCTTCAAGGTGTTCTCCGCCCGGCACCTTTCGGAGAACACCGACCGCGCCCGGGATTTCCACGCCTTCGTGCACCGCCACGGCGAGTGGCTCTGGGACCTTTCGCTCTTCCGCGCGCTCAAGGACGAGCACGACAACGCCCCGTGGTGGGAGTGGGCCGCGGCCCTGCGCGACCGCGACGCCATCCAGCTGGAGCACGCCTCGGCGCGACTCCGCGACACCATCCATCGCTACCAGTACGCCCAGTGGATCGCGCACTCGCAGTGGTCCGAGGCGCGAACCCGGCTGGAGACGCTGGGGGTCTCGCTGATGGGCGACCTGCCCTTCATGGTCGGGCGTGACAGCGCGGACGTGTGGTCGAAGCGCGAGGAGTTCCGCCACGACGCCAGCGTCGGGGTGCCGGGCGATCAGTTCAACGAAGAGGGCCAGGAGTGGGGCCTGCCTCCCTACAACTGGGCCGTGATGCGGACCAACGGGTTCCGCTGGCTGCGGGCGCGCGCTCGCTACGCGGGCATGCTCGGCAACCGCTTTCGGGTCGACCACCTCGTCGGCTTCTACCGGACCTACAGCCGTCCCCTCGACCGGCTGCGCTCCTCCGACGGCAAGCTGCTCCCGGGGAGCTTCGATCCCCCGACGGAGGCCGAGCAGCTCGCGCACGGCGAGGCGGTGCTGCGGGCGATGATGGAGGGCGCCGGGGAGCACGACGCCAGGGTCATCGCGGAGGACCTCGGGGTCGTCCCCGACTACGTCCGCCCCTCTCTGCTCGCCCTGGGAATCCCGGGCTACAAGGTGTTGCGCTGGGAGCAGGACCAGGGGCGCTTCCGTGACCCGAAGGCCTATCCCAGGGTGAGCGTCGCGTGCTTCGGCACGCACGACACCGACCCGGTGGCCTCGTGGTGGCAGTCGATGCCGGACTGGGAGCGCAAGGCCGCCGCCCGCGACTTCGGGATCCCGACGGCGGAGCCGTGGTGGTGCGACGACGTGCACGACGCGCTGCTGAGAGGGCTCCTGGGCGCCTCCGGCGACCTGGCGCTGTTGATGTGGCAGGACGTGCTCGGCACCTTCGACCGCATCAACACCCCATCGACCGTCGGCCCGCACAACTGGACCTGGCGGATGCCCGCGACCATCGAGGCGACCCTGTCCGACGAGTCGCTCCATCCCGCGCTCGACCGGGTGCGCCGCGCGGTGGAGCGCTCGGACCGCTGAGGCGGGTCCTACCGCCGGCCCTTGAAGCCCATCATGGACTGCACGGCGGACTCGCTCTCCTGGGCGATGGTGTCCGACTCCACCGCTCGGTCGTAGCAGTCCTCGCAGAGCTTCTTCTTCTTGCCGTCGATCTTGGCGACCTTGAGGGTGTCGACTTCGTCCTTGCAGACAGGGCAGGTGGGCATGATGGTGACGAGGATTCCAGACGGCTCGCCCTCCGACAAGCGCGGGAGCGCGGATGATCGGGGATCCTGCGGGGTTCCGCCCGACGGAGGATTGGGGTAGATACCGCGGACGATGATCGAGGGACGGCGGATTCTGCTCACCGGTGGCGCGGGCTTCATTGGCACCGCGCTTGTTCGAAGGCTCTGCGAGACCAACCACTGCGTCGTGTTCGACCTGCTCCGGCGCAACGCGCTCGGGCCCGCGGGGCTCGACAAGCACCCCAACGTGACGCTCATCCCGGGTGACGTGCGCGACGCCGCCGCGCTGGGCAAGGCCATGGACGGCTGCTCCCACGTGGTGCACCTCGCGTCCATCGCCGGCGTCGACACGGTGCTCCAGAACCCGGTTCCGACCATGGAGATCGCCCTGGAGGGCACGATGGCGGCGCTGCGCTGCGCCCGCGATCGCATGCCGCAGATCGAGCGCTTCGTGGATTTCTCCACCAGCGAGGTGTTCGGCAAGTACGCGTTCCGCGTGGCCGAAGGCGACGTCACGACCCTCGGCGCGGTCGGCGAGGCCCGGTGGACCTACGCGGTCAGCAAGCTCGCCACCGAGCACCTGGCGCACTGCTACCACAAGCAGTTCGGGCTCCCGACGGTGAGCATCCGCCCCTTCAACATCTTCGGCCCGGGGCAGGTCGGCGGCGGCGCCATCCACGCGTTCGTGCTGCGCGCCATCAAGAACGAGCCCATCCACATCCACAACCAGGGCGATCAGATCCGGTCGTGGTGCTACATCGACGACATCGTCGACGGCATCCTGCTGACGCTCGAGCGTGACTCCGCGGTCGGCCAGGCGTTCAACATCGGCAACACCCGCGCGACGGTGACCATCTACCAGCTCGCGCGCATGGTGGTCTCGCTCGCGAAGTCCTCCTCGGAGATCAAGTTCATCGACTGGCCCTTCGCGGACGTCGAGCTGCGCATCCCCGACGTCACCAAGGCGAAAGAACTCCTCGGGTTCCAGGCGCGGGTCGAGCTCGAGGACGGCATCGAGCGCACGATCGCGTGGTACCGGGAGAAGCTCGCCCGCGAGGCGCAGGTCGGCGCATGAGCACGCGGCGGCACCCCCTCGATGGGGTGCGAGCGGACGGATGGTTCGATCGTGTCCTGGGGGGCGTCCCGGCGCTGGGGCGGCTCTGCGCGGGCATCGGAGAGGCGCTGGTGGCCCTCTCCCTCGTGGCCGGCTACCGGATCATCTCGGCCTCGGTCGACCGCACCACCAACGCGGTGAGCGAGCTGCAGTGGGTGCGCGACGTGCCGGGCGGCACCGAGGTGCAGGGCTCGGGCACGCCCGACGAGCTGCGCGACGAGGTGATCGTCGTCCTCACCGAGGACGAGGAGACCACGGCGCTGCGAGGTCGGGTCGACGACGACGCGCTGCGGGCGGTGGTGGGGATGCGCACCATCCTGCTGGCTCCCCTCTTTGGCATCGACATGCGCGCGGTGCTCATCGGGGATGCGGGCACGCTCCTGGCGCTCGGCGCCGACGACGGCGAGGTGGAGGTGCCGCTTCCCGAGGTCAGGAAGTTCTTGCGGGCGCGCGTGGTGGAGGTGCTCCGCGCCGCCCGACCGAGGACCGTGGCCGTCGATCTGGCGCAGCTCGACGCGGTGCGCGAGGCGGGCGCCGAGGGCCGCGACGACGACGTGCTCTCGGTGATGGCGCCGCAGTTCGGGGCGCTGGTGGCGTTCCTTCGGACGCCCGACGGGGCGGCGATGGGGCCGGAGGGGCGCGCGGTGGTGGCCCGCGCGCTCGTGGCGCTCGGGCGCTCGCTGATGCGCATCGAGCGCATGGACGAGTGCGGCGACGCGCTGCGGCTCGCCGCGCAGTACGCGCAGGACGGTCCCGCGGCCCCGGAGGTCTACCTGTGCCTCGGGGAGTCGCTGCTGGCCACAGCGCGCGCCGCGGAGGCCATCGGGCCGCTGCGTCGTGCGACGGCGCTCGACCCGTCGCTGCGTCCGAGGGTGCTGCCCCTGCTGGCGCGATGCTATCTCGACACCGGTCGGGCGGTGGCCGCCGCGGGCCTGATCGAGTCGCTGCGCGCGACGGGTCACGACGTCACGGCGTTGGAGGCGAAGGCCTCCGCGGCGCTGGGAGAGACGTGGGCGCCGTGGCGCAGGGCGTGCGAGGGCCGACGCCCGGTGGTGGTGCCCATCGACGGAACGGTGGTCAGCGCCGAGGGTTGAGAGGGCGTCGCATGGATCGCTACGTCACAGCGGCGGTGGTCTCCTGGGTGCTGCGCTCGTTGCTGGCCGCGGTGTTCGTGATGGAGCACGTGGGCCTGGCGCGGCGGCTGAAGGGGGTGCCCTGGTGGGAGCGGCTGTTGTTCCCGGCCCCGGCGGGCTGGCGAGCGGGGTGGAAGCGCCTCGCGATCGGCTGGTGGGTCTGCGTGGTGGGGTGGATCGCGCTGGGGCTTGTGCCGCTCCAGTGGTTCGCTCGGTCGGTGTGATAGAACCGTAGGGCGTAACTCCATGGCGAAGGCCCAATCACCGCTGCTCGGCTACAACACGAACATCCGCCACAAGGGCAAGGTGTTCCACATCCAGACCGAGGACTCCGGGGTACTGAAGCCTCACGTGATGACCCACCTCTTCGCGGACGGCGGGCGCATCCTGAAGTCGCTGAAGACCAGCTATGCGCAGCTGCTCGAGACCGAAGACCTGTCCACGCAGGTCAAGAAGCTCATGCAGGACCAGCACAAGGCGATGTTCCTTGCGCTGCGCGAGGGGCAGTTCGACGAGGTCGCGGGGCTCAACGTCGCGCCGACGCCCGACCCGGTGGAGTCGGACATCCCCACCGGGGAGACCAACACCGTCCCCCCGGCGGCGCCTACGCCGTTGAGCCCCAACGCGGCGGTGGTCGTGCTGCCGCCGCCGCCCCCGCGGTCCAACCTTCCCCCGGCGCCGTCGAACCCTCCTGCGCAGATCCCGGTGGTGGTGACCCGGCCCGCGATGTTCGGGGAGGTGTCGATCTCCGAGCGCTCCCTCGACGAGGTGATCCTGGCCTTCCTGGCCGAGGAGCTCGAGGCCTCTCGCGCCGGCTGATCTCCGGGCGATCGCCCGATCGTATGTCGGTTGGACTACTTGACGACGCGCAGCCAGGCGGGCCGCTCGCGTCCGCCCTTGCGATCGCCGGGCGTCGTCGGTGAAGGATCATCCGCCGGAGGGTCGGACTCCTCCACGGCGGGCGCGGGCGTCGGCTTAATGGGAGTGACCGGGGCGAGCCTGGGGGCCTTGGTCGAGGGCACGGCGGCGATGCGCGGGCGCTGCGGGGCGGCGGCGGAGTCGCTGGTCTCGGTGGTGGACTCCGCGGCGTCGGCGGAGCGTCCGCGGGCGTTGCGGGAGGTGGGCGGCGCGCGGCGGACGGGGGCGGGCTGCGGGACGAGCTCGGGAGGCAGCTCGGTGGGCCACACGGTGACCTGACCGTCTTCGGCGACCATGGCGTACACGGCGGTCCACGGGAGGTCGCAGAAGAAGGGAGAGCGGTTGAAGGAGAGGGTGCAGCGCACGCCCCGGTCGTCGATCTTGAGGTCGGGGATGGGCACGGCGAAGTGGAGCCCGAGCTGCAGGACGAGCTGGGGTTTCTGCGCGTGCCAGGCCGGGACGACCACGCCCTCGACGCGCGGATCGAGGTGCAGGAACACGTTGCCGCGCTCGAGCAGTTTCTGGAGCTGTTCCTTCTTCGGCGGCGGCTCGACGGACATCGGGGCCGTAGGTGCCTCAGCGTCGCCGACGGGTCAAGGGTTGCGCAACGGAGAGAGGTCGGAAGAGAGAGCGAAGACTTGACGTACCCGGGGGCGGAGGCTCAGAGTGCGCCGTGCGTTGGTGATCCACTGACTCTAAAGAGGCCTCCATACGGATGAAACCGTATTAGAGGTTTTCGACTTAGGGGGCGAAACGGTTTCGACGTGGGTTGTGACGCGATCGATGGCACGACCGCCGGCCCGTAACGGCGTAAATACTGCGGGAATCAAGAGAAGCGAACGACAACGACGTTCCCTTCGCCGTCGCGGCCTAAGAACCCGTGACGCCGTGCTCCGACGAGCCTGCCAGTGCTTATCGGAGTGCGTAAATGAACTCGGCTGGCTTCACATCAGGGTGCCCCGGATGTGCGGCGAGATTCAGGGGGCGCTGGTTGGGTGGAGTGCCTGCCGATGAGCACGATACCTGACGAGAACTGATCATCGGCTATGTCGTGTAGAAGTCATCGTTGAGCACTTGCGGACCCGGGTTCGACTCCCGGCGCCTCCACCGGAAAACCCCCCGCGAAAGCGGGGGGTTGGCTACTCCTCCCCTCCCTCCCCCGTCTGTTTTGCCACAGTCTTGCCATGACCCCCGGGCGCTTCGCCGTCGAGGAGACGGACGACGTCCCGGCGGGCATCGGGCGAGAGGTGGGCGTAGCGCATGGTCATCTCCATCGTCGCGTGGCCGAGGAGTTCCTGCACCGCCTTGAGGGGCGCGCCCCTCATGGCGAGGTGACTCGCGAAGGTGTGGCGGAGCACGTGCCAGCCGATGCGGCGAAGGCCCGCCCGCTTGCACGAGGTCCAGAGCGGCCACTTGGTCTTGGCCTTGTCGAGCATGGCCCCCCGCTCGCGCGAGAAGACCAGCGCTCCCGGGCTCGCCTCGCGGTGAGCCTGGAGGGTCTCGAGCGCCTGCTGCGAGAGGGGGATCTCCCGCTTGCGCCCGCTCTTGGGCGTGCCGACCACGCCCTGCGCCACGGAGCGACGCACGACGAGGCGGCCGTTCTGGAGGTCGACGTCCTCCCAGCGGAGGGCGAGGAGTTCGCCGAGCCGCATCCCCGTGCGGACGGCGAGGACGATCATCGTCCGCCACTCGGGGACGGCGTGGGCGATGAGGCGGTCGGCCTCCTCGAAGGTGAGGAAGTCGAACTCCGGCTCGGGGGCCTTCAGCCACTTGATGGGCGGCGTGTGCGCGATCTTCTTCCATTCCCGCGCGACGGCCAGAAGCCGGTGCAGGACCGTGAGGTGGTTGTTGATCGTCTTGGCGGCGAGCTTCTTCTTGAGCTTGGCCGCCTTGAAGCGCTCGACGTGCTCGATGTCGATCTCGTCGAGGCGCATCGCGCCGAAGGCCGGCGTGAGGTGCACCCGGAGGATCATCCGCTTGGACCCGACCTCCGAGGGCTTGTTGTTGGTGCTCGCGTAGGTGTTCAGGAACTCCTTCGCGAAGTCGCGGAAGAGCGGCGCGGTGGAGACCGCGGGCGTGCTCGATGGCCCGGCGACCATCGAGACGACCACGGGCGCCGCGGACGGGATCTCCCGGGCCTCGCTCGCCTTCTCCTTCTGCCAGGTCCCGGCGCCCAGGGCGTGGATGATCTCCCGCTCCTCGCGCAAGGCTTCCCGGCGGTTCTGGATGCGTGCGACGCGGCGGACTCGCTCACGTCGACCATCCGGGTGGGTGTAGAGCACGTCGATCATCCAGAACGTGGAGGCCCGCCCATGGCGGTCCTTCTGTGTCGTCTGCCTGACGCTCATCGGCTTCTCCGAGTGCGCGTCGGGGCCTGTCCCTCTCGGATCCACCGTAGCACCACGTCGCGCGAGAAGCGGATCAGCCGACCGACCCGGAGCGCGCCCGGAACCTCCCCTCGCGCCACCGCGGCGTAGATGCTCTTGCGGTCGACGCGCAGGAGAACCGATACCTCATCGACGGTAAGGACCGCTTGCGGATCCTGGGCGAGTTCGAGCGAGGAGCCCGACGACGCGCGACCGTCGATCCCCGAGACGAGCGCCTGGTCGATCGGCCCTCCATGTGGGTCGTTGTTCATCATCGCGAAGCCCCTCCACCGCGAGAGCCGAGAAGGCGCGTCTCCTGCTCCGTCGATGGCGCGGGGACCCGTCGAGCTCGCGCACGCCCGACACGCGTGCTCGACCGAGGGGAGGGGCGAGTGCACGTCGTCGAGACGTCACTCGCCCCTCCCCTCCCCTTCCTTCCCCAGGCTCCAGATGGTGCCGTGTCGCAGCAGCGCACGGCGCCATCTGGAGCCTTGCCACAGCTCGACGGCCGAGCGTCTTCACGCCCGGCTGCTTGAGCCCCCTGAACCACCCCGATCCCCTCACATACAGGGTCCGCACGATCGTTCGATCGCTCTGCGATCCAGGGCGTTTCGCGCGTCTTCCCCGCCCTTCCGGTTCGGGCGGGGGTGAAGGGCACCCGCCCGACGACGCCGTCGGCGCCCTGGAGGGCATCCGGGTGCGTGCGGTCGTCGCGTCCCCCGACGCGTGTCGCAGTCGGACGGCTCACGCCGTGGTCCCCGACGCGGGCGGCAGCACGCTCCGCGTGAACGGCGGGCTCTCCCCCTTCGGCGCCGCGACGATGTCCGCCATGGAGGCGTAGGCGGCGCCGAGGGGGCCACGCTCGGCGACGAGATCGAAGGTCGCGCCCCACCAGAGGTCTCCCGCCCCCTCGTCGACGAGCGCACGGGCCACGGTGCGGAGGCGGGCCACCGACGGGGCGAGGAAGAGCGGCCTCCAGCCGTCGGGCAGACCCCATAGGGGCGCGTGCGCCCTCCGGAGCGCCAGCGTGATGCGCCCCTTCCGCTCGGCGACGATGCGGGGGCTGTAGTGGGAGAGGTCGATCTCCACCGCGAGGCCGACGGGCGGCGCGCCCGCCCGCGCGAGCTGCACGACGGCGTCGGGCACGAGGTCTGGCGTGTTCGACCCGCCGAGTCGGCGCAGGTCGTGATCGGCCATGAAGCACGTGACCGAGACGCCGCGCGCCTCCTCGCGGCACGCGAGGGTGAGCGCCGCGCGGAACTCATTCAGTCGTTCGAGATGTTCGAGCGTCTCGGCGCTCGGCAGCCTGCCCGTGAAGAGCGACTCCTCCGCGACGTTCTCGGCGATGAGGATCTCCGCGCCCCGCTCGGTGAGCGTGTACCAGTTCGCCGCGTTCAGGTGCTCGACGTGGCACTTCAGGACGCCCGCCCCGACCAGACGGGCGAGCCGACGCGACGCCGTGGACGTGTCGCCGAAGTGGAGTTCGGCGATGATCGGGGTCTGCACCGCCCGGCAGCGACCGACGAACTCCAGGATGGCCAGGTCGCGCGCGGTGAGGCGTCCGACGCGGCGTGAAGGCTTCTCGGCGCGACGCCGACGCGTACGCTTCTCGGTCGTGGTTTCCATGATCGACTCCGTCAGAGCGAAGGGTTCCGAACCGAAAGTCCGCAGGTCGGACAGGGCGTGTGGCCGTACACGGCCGAGCAGTTGCTGCACCTCCAGATGGCTCCCTCCCCCGTGAAGCCGCAGGCGCTGCACCGGACGAGACCGTACGTGGGCACACGATGTCCGTGCACGCACCGTACGAACGGGGCGAGCTCACGGGATGCCGCGACGAACGCGCGCAGCGTCCCGACGAGGGCGATGAAAACGAGCACGACGCCCGGGATCCAGCCGATGGTCAGGTACGCGGCGAGAGCGACCGCGTACGCGCTGAAGAGGAGGAGTCGCTTCACGAGTCACCTCCGCCGCGCCTTCCCCAGCGCGCCGCGCGACTGATCGCGTCTGGCGTCCTCGGCAGCGTGCCCTTCGCGCGACCGCGCCGCGCGCCCGGCGGGCGAGCGTCTCCGTCGTCCTGCTCGGCGGCACCTGCGAAGCGCACCAGCGCTTCGGCCTCCATCTTCCGCGCACGGTCGATGAGTTCCTGGCGCGGGACGCCCGCGGCTCCTCGTTCGAGCGCTTCGCGCAGCTCTCTCGAAAGGGCGCTCCACGGGGGCGGATCGAAGGGGCGGGCGATGATCTCCCGCGGCCCGAAGGACGCCGTGCGCTCGGTCACGATGAAGTGCCGCTCGCGCATCGAGCCCAGGGCGGTGACGCGCGCCTCGGTCTCCTCCGCCCTCGACAGGAACTCCAGGCGTTCGGGCGGCGGACCGAATGGAGCCCGAGGCTTCGGCAGGCGGCCGGTGCGCGGGAGGAACTCCGACGAGAGCACCGCGTCCTCGCGACCGGAGCGGCCGAGAAAGCGCCACGTCAGGTTCGTAGACAACAAGTGCAAGAAGTCGCGCGGGACCTGGACCAGCGACTGGTTGATGAAGTGCAGGCCGACGCGGAACTGCCGGATGGTGGTGAGCGCGGTCTCGAGGGTCCGCACCGTCGCGGGGGTGAACGCGAGCTGCGCCTCATCGACGAACAGCTGGGTCTGCCCGCGGACCGGACGCGACGACGAGAGCGCCGCGAACGACAGCGACTGGAGGGCGAGTGCGGCGATCGCGCGTCGGGCGCCCTCGGCGCCGAGCGGCGTGCCCGAGAGATCGAGCACGGTGATGGCTCCCGGCTCGAAGGCGCGCTCGAAGGGGATGGTCGACGTCCCGCAGAGCGCGCCGCGGATCCCGGCATCGAGCGAGAGCAGGCGGTCGATGCGCGAACCCAGGCCGTCGATGGTCGCCGCCGACTCGCGGGCGAAGCGGTTCAGGATGTAGCTCGCGACGAGCGGCTCCCTGGAGCGACGCGCGAGATCCTGGAGCACTGCGGGCTCGTGGAGGTAGAGCCGGAGCAGGTTGATCGGCAGCGCGTGTTCGATGGCGAGGGCCAGGAGCATGGTGAGCGCCGTCTCCTGACGCCCGCCGAGCGCCGACCCGAGCGCGTTCTCCAGCACCTCGGCGATCGTGCCCGCCTGGACGATCGCAGGCGCGTGCGGCGTCGCCGCGAGGATGTTCCACTCCGGCAAGGTCTTCCCGCGGAAGAACTGCGCGGTGGTGAGTTGCGACAGCACCTGGCGGCGGCGCTCCGCGGGGGCATTCTGCAGCCGCGCCCCGAGCGCGCGCAGCACGAGGTCGGCGAAGTTCCCCTGGAGCGCGACGACGACGACCGCGACGGGCGCACCGGCGACGAGCAGTTCGAGAAGCGAATCAACGATCGCTCCGGCGAGGCGGGTCTTGCCCGAGCCCGTGGAACCGCTGGTGAACGCGTGGGCTCCATCGAGGGCGGCGAGGCTGATTCGATAGGGCACCTTGTCGTGGTCCTCCCCGACGACGACATGCGACGTACGGGCGCCACGCCGCTGCATGTCGGCGGCGAAGGCACGGTCCTCGGCGTCACGGTTCCCGAGGAGGAGGGCGCAGTCCTCGGCGATCTGTGTGCGAGCCCGGCGTACTTCCTCGACGCGGGGTACGCCGAGAAGGAAACGAGTGATGCGGCCGCTCACAGGTTCACCGCCGACGCCTGTCCGATCCAGACGAACTCGGAGCGCTCGATGCGCAGAGGGATGCTCTTCTGGCGGAGCAGCGCGCGCACCTTCTCGATGAGGGTCACGAGGCCTGCACGATCGCCAGACCACACCTCGATGCCGATCAGCAGGTCGATGTAGCAGACGCCCTCGTCCTCCCAGAGCCCCACGGTCTCGTGGAAGCTCGCGCCTCCCGCGAGCTCGTAGAGGTCGAGCAGGATCGAGAGCAGCATGGAGGACGGGAACGGGTTTCCGCGGTTGTCCGTCGTCGGGATCGCGAAGTGCCCGACGAACTTCTCACCCTCCGAGGGGCGATCCCTGGGCGTCGAAGGCTCCCGCGAGCCTGCGATCACCACCCCCGAACGCGCGAACGCGCCGCGGATCTCGATCCCCTTCGCAGCGAGGACGTCGGCGAGCGCGTCCAGCACCTCGAGCGTCCGCGTCATCGGTCGCTCCACCCGCAGAACGAACGGCCGCGGAGTCCGATGCGGCGACGATCCTACCGAAGCGCCTTCGATCTCACGGGAGGCATCGGAGCCCACCGATCCATCAAGGTCTTCGAGCGTCATGACGCACCCCCTTCGAAGTCCCGCGGTGGCAAGCGCCCACGCTCACGACGACGATCGGCCTCCCGCTGCTGCAGGACCCGCTGACGTCGTTCACCCCGGGCGCGACGGCGCAGGAACCAGATCCCAAGCGCGATGTGCCCGACGACGACGAGGACGATCGCCCCCAGGTGGTCGGGCCCGACGACGACCACCCGCGGCATGTCGCAGCTCGGAGCGCGCGCCACCGCGTTCTGAGCCTGCCTGACCTGCCCTGCGATGAGCGGTAGACAGAACAGCGCGCCGAGGATCGCGGCGGCGGCACGCTTCGCGAGCTTCTCCATCTCGACCCATCCGGAGATCCGGCCCAGACAGGCAACCGCGATGACGAGAAACACGAGAGACCAGAGCAATCCTTCGAATGCAGCCATGCGCACGACTCCTCAGGCGTCGCAGCGCAATGGCGCTCCGACGGCAGGTTGCTGGATGTTGGGAAACGGGCGGAGTGCCCCGGCAGGACGTCTCACCGCCCCGCCAGGGCACTCCGCGAAGACCGCTAATCCGAGGTCACGACCGGCGAGACCGAGGTGAACGTGTCGGAGCGCAGGGCCTCGAGCGCGCGGGTTCCGTTCCGTCCGTTCGGTCCGGCGTCGAGGGCCCTGGTGAACCCGTCGAGAAGCGACCCGAAGAGCAGATCGAGACCGTTGTCCCGCGCGAGCTCGGGCCGCTCGGCGAACACGCGGCCGAGCGCCGGCCGCTCGTTGAGCCGGGACAGCACGCTGGTCTCGTCGATCGTGGTAGTCGCCCGCCACGCGAACTGCCCGTCGACCTGGCGCCGCCGCGCCTCGTGGAGCCGCACGCCCCCGGGCGTCACCTCGGCGATGAGGACGTTCATGCCGCGCCGGAGCGGCACGGCGGGCTTCCGTGCGACCGCCTCGATCACCTGGCCGGGCTCGCCGAAGGTGTCGCGCACGTCGATGAGCATCGGCATCGACGTCTCGCCGTCGAAGGTCACGTCGATCGGCGCGTGTTCGGGGAGCACGCCGGCCGTGAGGCGCCCAAGCTCGGCCTGGGTGTGTCGCGCGAACGACTCGCGCATGAGGGGCTCCATGAGCTGGTGGGAACCGCGCGCATTCTCGCCGAAGACCTCACGCGAGCCCGACCGGGCCGTGACCTTGGCGAGCGCCTCGAAGAAGAGCCTCGCCTCCTCCCGGCGCTCCATCTCTCCCGCCGGGAGCACGAAGCGGATGCCGAGCATCCGGTGCGTTGGCGGTACGAGCAGCAGGTACCCAAGCGTCGGCAGCCGACGCTTGGCGAGGACGTCGAGCCCCGCAGCGAGGGTCGCCGCGTTGTCGACGTGGAAGATGTTCGCGTCGACCTCTTCCGCCGAGAGCACATCCTCGGCTCGCGCTTCGATCGCCTCCGCGGTCATACCCTGGCGCAGGGCAAGCTCGGCGGTCTCCTCCGCGCGACCCGGGCTCGGGTCGGCGTAGATCGGCTCGATGATTGCGGCAGTAGAGGCGCTGTTGAACTCGCAGAGCGCCGCGAGGTTCTTGCGCGCCCCCTGGTGCGCGCCGCTGTTCAGGAGGCGCTGGCGGGAGCGGGAGCGGACGGGAATCTTCTTAGCCATGGCTTCCTCCTTCAGGCGCCCGTCGAGGGGTTGATGCCGTCGTCGCCGCCTCCCTCGTCGCCTTCGGTCTCGTCGCGTCGGAGCTGCGCCGTCGCGAGCTCGTGGGCGACCGAGAACCGGGCCCGCAGCGTCGCGTTGTCGTTCGTCCACCGGACCTGAGCGCGGTCCACCCGCCTCAGGAACCTCTCGGCCGACCGGATGCGGCGTTCCTCGGCGCGGAGGCGCCCGTGGATGAGCGCAACCCGGCGGGCGAGTTCGATCGCGGGAGCGCGCTTCCCTTCGAGCCAGGTCGCGGCGAAGGCCGGTCCACACGTGATGGCCACCATGATGATGGCTTCGCTCAGGGCGACCAGGGGCGAGACGTCCTCGGCGTCCGAACCGGCGACCCGGGAGATGGCCACCGCGACGACGAGACACCCGTACACGGCCGGCAGCAGGTACCGCTTCCACTGGATCGCCGTAGGGACCGAGGGCGGCCGGATGGGATCGAGGTCGATCCCGGCCGGTGCTCCGTCGCCGGAGGACCCGGGATCACGATCGTCGGTCGGCGGGCCGAAGGAGTTGTTTGGCGTCGACGTCGCCGCCACGGTGACCTTGGTGAGGCCCACCATCGCGAGGGTCAGAGCCGCCGCCGGAAGCAGCCGGTGCGCTGGGGGCACGCCGAGGTTGCGAAGGATAAGGAGGCTCCCCGCTCCTTCGAGCGTCCAGAGCACGACGAGCCCGGCCGTGTACTGCCACGGCCTGCCGACGATGGCCTGCAGGTCGCGGCCGCGCCGGTAGTCCTCCCGCAGCTCCTCCAGCCGCCCCGTGTCGGCGGCCTGCTGCACCGCGCTGCGGTACACGTAGCTGGTCTTCTCGACCTCGCCGGGCGCGAGCCCGAGCACCGTGGTGACGTACCGGTCCTTGCCGTCGACGCCCAGGCGGGCCTGACGTTGCGCCTGCAGGGGCGCGAACAGCTTGCCAATGAACTTCATCGAGACCTCCGAGAGCTGGGGGTGGCGGACGGCGCGGCAGGCGCGGTGGTCGACGCGCCTGCGTCGGGGTGATCAGAGAAGAGCGCGGAGAGGTCCGGGATCTCCGAGTGGAAGGTCACCTCGCGGGCGCCCGCCGCCTGGAGCGCCTGGGACCAGAGGCGCATGAGCGCGCGCTCCCGCCCCATCGTCACCGGGCAGTCCCGACGCGGCACGCGGCCGCGCTCGCCGACCACGAAGTGCACGCGGGTGTTCGCGTACGTTCCCGGGCCCAGGAGCCCACGGCGACGCAGACGGGCCAGGAACTCTGGCGGTGTCGGGAGGCGGCCGCACTCCATGTCGGCGAGGTCGGAGGCCTGGCGCCCGTCGGTCACGCCGATCACCTCGACGAGCATCCCCCGGGTCGGCTCGAGGGAGACCTTGTCGAGCGACTCCGCGAGCGGGCTCCGTCGCGGGCGCGGCGCGATGAACGCCGTCCCGAGCGGCGCGCACAGCAACGGACGAACTCCCCTCATGAAGCGCTCCTCGGTGGCGCGATCCGCGCGCTCCCCCCTCCCCTCCCGCGGCGGGACCGTCGCTGATCCGACGAGGCGGGTCTCGGCGACCGACTCGCCCATCAGGTGCACCTCGATGCGCGACCCCGGGCGGAGGTACGCCTCGTGGAGCACCCCGGAAATCAGCTGCGTTGCGACGCCGTGCTCGCAGGGCGCGGTCTCGCTCCGATCGCAGAGGATGCGGAAGACACGCGGCGCCAGGGCGGGCGCGTCCTCGACGCCGAGACTCGTGAGCGTGCGATGCAGCACGTCTCCGCCGACGTTCTTGCACCCCGCGCTCGCGGTGGCCTGAAGGAGCGCGGCGACCACCAGGATGAATCGCAGCAGGCGCGACGTGGCAACGAGGCACCGCTGCGGGCTGCGGCCACCTCGCCCACCGCCGGTGTCACGACCCACCGGGTGTTCCCTACCTCGATCGAGGCTGACCTCCCCTCCTCCATTGGTCCCCATTGATGACTGTCGCTGGAACATCGCCATGTCCTGCTCTCCCCGTTACTGGGCAGGCCACGATCCCTCCCCTCCCTCGCCGATCTCCGGCAATGATGGGAATGGGGCTCGTGCCCTTGGCAGCCGCATCTCCACCGATTCCCATCGGTGAACGACTCTCGCGGCCTGTTGTGTAGGTGGGGGCGTTGCTGACGAAAGTTACAAACCGATGCGACGGCCTGCCCCTAGAAGGCGACGTTCTCCCCCCCCCAACCAGACCACCAGAACGTCCATGCCCGCTCGGGCTTTCGAGTGCTCCCACGAAAGACGCAGGACAGGTCTTGCGTACAGTTTCAAATGGCCCTACATCACGGCCGTCGATCCCTGCGCATCGACCCATCCCAGTCTAGGACAGTATCGGCAAGCCCTGTCCTCCTCCTCTGAGCTGCCACTCAGCACCGACCTTCGGCCGGTGAACAGCCGAACCTTGTTCGGCGCCCCCGGTGGAGGACTGAGATGCCAAACCAGACTAGGACCCCGATCGCTCCCTCCTGCATGCCCGAGAAGCTGAGGATCCGCCTCGCGCGGTACATCCGGCGGCGCTTGTTGTGGGTCGTACCGTTCGCGCCCTGGGAGCTCGACGGCTTGCTGATGCCGATCCCGATCTGGGTGCGGCATCGTTTCGCAACCGACCCCGACAACGCCCAGACGGTGGAGTCCGACGTCGAACTCGCCGTCAACAAGGCCCCTGTCTTCCCGCCGACCGAAGGGCAGCAGTGGTGCTGGCTGAAGCGGGTCGCCTATTGCATCGCACTGGAGCTTGCGAACCGCGAAGTTCGGCACCTTGTCGGGCTCCAACCACCGGAAGATGAGGAGACGGAGACGACGTGGGAAAGCGCCATACCGTCCTCCGTCTCGTCCCCCGAGGCGGTCGTTGTGGCGCGTGAACTGCTCGTGCTCAGCGCCGAGGTCTGGGGTGACTCGGAGTACGATCGGCGCCTCTTGGAAGCGGTCCTTGGCTGTGACGAAGCAAACAGCCAGGAATCTCCAGAAGAAGCCGGTCGACGGCGCCGCAACACCTCCTACCGTCGCAAGAAGCTCTGGGAGATGCTGGACGACCTTGAAGTCGCTCGCCTAGCGGCCTAGCGGCGGGTTGACAGATGTAGGCAAATGTAGTACACTGCCTCGTTGCGTTGACCTGTTCCAGTCTCACGGAAGACGATGTATCGTCCTCCTACCGTGGGTCCCACGATCACCATCGATCAATCACCGGGGACCATCCCCGCCCCCTCGCGCGCGAAGGAGTGCCTTCGCCCGGGACGGGGGTGGTCCGCCTTCGATAGCGTGACGTGGACGGGGGGTACTTCGTACCTACCGTCGTGCGATCGGCTATCAGCGGACTCCTCTACCCACAAGGAGGAGATCCAATGACTGAAAAACACATGTCCCCGGAGCGACGAGCTGAGCTTCAGAAGAAGGTCGACGACTTCGTCTTCGAAACCGCACGGAAGCTCAATGCGGGGCGGCCTTCCCATGCTTCGCAGATGTACAACCTCGACGATCTCGACGAGGGTTCGGCATCGCCGAATGACGAAAGCAAGAAGACATAGGGCAGGTCGGGGCCCAACTGCCCGCCCACGGGGCACCAACTAAGGTGCCCCGTTTCGATTCTCACCAATCCAGTTGGAGTTCATGGACCAACCACGTCGCAGAGTCATCCGCATTGAGGACCGTGGGGAAGATCACCCACGCTTCGAACACAATCAGACCGTGAGGACGGATGGAACCGAAACCATCTATCACTGCTCAGTCATTACCGGACGCAATAACAGAAACGAAGCATCCGTCCCAGGCTGGATTCCTTGCGAAAAAACCCCATACAAGACCATCAGCAAGCCCAGCCTTATCACTCCATACATAAAAGCGATTTCAGCTTACCACAACCCAAGAAAGGAAGAATGGATCGACGGGCTTGTACCGGCGGCACATCGAGACATCGTCCGTTCAATCCTTCGGCCTTCCAAAACGTACAGTAGAACCCACCCTCAGTTCTCTTCCCTTCCTTCGGACCAGGAATGGATGAAGCGTCTCAGACCTCCTTCGCTGCGTCATCGGGAGAAGCCGCATCTCATCGAAGTCTTCAATATTCTTTTCGCGAGTGGCTGGCGATCTCCAGAATATTCTACGATCCTCGAATCGCCCACCTGGCACCCTCGACTGGGAAATCAGCGTTTCCTCGTGGTTTCCAACACGCTGTTTAATCAGACCTACTTCTACCCGGAGATCATCGCGGTTCCGATCACTGCGTGGATTGATTCGGCGACGGAGGCGGAAACGGATGAGCTCGGACTCATCACCGTGGATGTGAAGCCACGGGACGAGAAGGTCGTTGTCTGGCCAGAACTCGTACAGACCATCTCGTTCTCGCTCGACTGGCTAGGAGAATGCTACGGATGCTGCGACCCAGATGCCCACCGCCCGGAGCGGTGGCTTATCGAAGGCGGCGAACGCGCGGGTCATTGCCTCCAGTGTGACGGAAGTGACGTACAATCGGACATCTGGCCGGTTCGCGCAGGGCATGTTTCCGCCGATGACATGGCGAGGGTCGAAGAGGCTGTGGTAGCACGTTTGAAACTGGGTGAGTCATGACCTCCAGCAAGTTCCAGCAGCCACCTGGGTGGCTGCGTCCTGACGACGGGCGTTCACCACATTCGTCCGAGGATGTTCTGGACGCCCCCTACCCACCCAGTGGGGCCATCAAGCCGCGAAACGCAGCGGTCGAGGCGGGTGCCTGGGCCGACTGGAACCTCAAGGAGACGATCACCGATAGTCACGGTCACAAGATAGATGTGACAGTGTCCTGGAACGAACGACACATCCAGTTCGTCTGGGACATCCGCAATCTGATGGAAGACGGCGACGTGTGGATCGGATTCGGATTCACAGAGGATGAGACCACCGAACGGTGGCAACTCGTAGCTGAGGCACGCCCAGACGAACAGAGTTGGGGTACCGGCTCAGACGGGCTCCGCTTTAATCCCTGTACGAAACAATGGTGGTTTCAGATTCTCGTAGAGCCGAAGTCTCTCCATACACGCTGATGACAACCGTCGGCTTTCCATGCCTCGACACCGCTGGCGGAGCGGTGTTCGTTCCTGTGATGCTGGGACTACAGCAGGACTGGCAGCAACTCGAAAACGCGGTTGCGGACAAGCTTGGTCTGGAAACTGCTCGACTTAATCTCGTCTCTGCCTTCCCTGCCTGGTCCCTACGGGAATCATGGAGCCTTAGGATCCTCCCTGCCAACGCCCCGCTGAAGCTTGCGGGGTTTTCCGCGACACTGGCTGGAATGATCTCCGGCATCTCATCACACATCCAACTGCGCAGGCCGTGGAAGAACGTACCGGAGATCTGGGCGACAGGCCCACTGAGCCGAACTCTGGCGATCCAGCCAGTCAATGCTGACGGATTCACCAAGAAGCTGCTTGCGTTCGCAAACAGCCCTACAAAGGGGATCGTCTTCTTTGTTCCGGCCGACAACGACGCGGAGCACATCGTCCCTCAGCTACCTTACAACGGAGACATCGACGTAGTTCCACTTGCGAGTCTCGCCGGACATCTTCACAAGTGGGACAGGGCACGAAAGTTGGTCGTTTCGGTCGCCCAGAACGAAGCGTCGATGGTCTTCCGCACGCTCTTTGACGTCAACGTGGGCATTCAGCCCAAGGGCACCAACTACTGGCGGCTGGTGTCACTCGTCCTCCTTCTTGCCGTCATTGCAGGCGCTGCTGGATTCCTGTCTATTCGGGGCGATCGGATCGACAGAGGCCCAAGGTATCTGCACACAGGTTCAACACCGTCCCTCCGTGAAGCGAACAGCTTCGCTCTCCATGGCGACACGGCCTCAACGGCAGATGCCGGCGCCCACGACTCGGCTGGCTCTGCGACGTTGCAGGACGGATCTCATCGGCAATGCGAGAACGAAGGACCGAATCAAGTATGCATGGTTGGTCTAACATCGCGACTGTTTGACGGAGCTTGGCCGCCCGACAGTATAGAGCCAGTTCAATGGTCCAAGCGGACGGCCCGAGACAATGTCGAAGCGTTCCTAGACTCCGCAGCCTTAGACGAGCGAACGGAATCTCTGGAAACGAGCGGCGACAACACTATTCGGCTCACCATTGACTCACCCGCTGCGTCCCCAGCCGATGGAGGGGTCTTCGATTTTTGGTATCGCCGCTTCGGGACGTTTTATTTTTGCATTCAATCCGCCGCCGACAGAAACGACGACTCATACACATTTTGCGGTGGAGTCAACACGACGGTGACCCCACCAACGCTTCTCGACCGAAGCATCTTCGCGGGACTATCATTTGTCCCTGAGTTTGCCTATCTGCCACGATCGCTCGTGAGCAGGACCGTAGGGGCTTACATGGGCATTGAGGCATCCATCGAACTGGACTCATCTGGCCACAACTTGCGGAATCCGATCACTGTAAGATGGGCCACACGAGGGCTTCGAGGCCCGTTTGTCCTTGACTTCCAAAGCCCCGTCGGCGAACAGCAGGCGGTCCCGGTCGTTGTTGACTATGGCGAGATCAACGTGAGGGTGCCCAACTCTTTCAGGATTGGTTACCCATCCATTTCTTTGTGCATAAGTAATCAAGACAGAAGATTTCGGCTGTGTCGCAACTTCCGTCGTGACCCGACTACGCTTGGTCCTCGCGACCAATGACGACCTGAACGAGGCTGTATCTCCTGGGGCTTTGGCGGTCCGTTTGATTGAATCAAGCCGGCCTCTGAGTTGGGAGGCCGGCTTGTTGATTGCGAATGACTACACCTTCTCGGCGACGGACATCGCTGCGAGGTAGTCCCCCGCGAGGCGCTCCATGGCGAAGCGCACATCGGGGTCCTTGTTCGTCTGGTGGGCGACGAGCGTGATGGCCTGCACGACGCCGAAGCGCGTGGGGTCGCCGTCCCGGAGGACGACGCGCTGTGCCTCCTCGAGCATCGCCTTCGGCACCTCGGCGGAGTCGCCCAGGATCGCGGCGACGGCATCGTCGGGGTGAGGGACAGGCATCCGCTTCGCCGACTGCATCCAGCCGAAGGACGTCGCCCAGCGCTCGGGGAGTCGGCCGACCGCGATGACGAGGGCGGCGGCGAGCTGGTCGTCCTCGATCGCACGGTGGGTGCGGTAGAGGGCGCGCTTGCCGCCGACCCGGACCATGAGGCCGTTCAGGCAGACGAGGCGCATCCAGTGGTCATCGAGGGAGAGCGCCGAGGCGCCCACCTCGGAGTTGCGCAGGTGGAACCCCGGGTAGAGGAGCTCGCCGTCGAGGTCGAAGGCCTCGGTGTGGACCGCGGTGTAGTGGGTGGTCGAGTCGGTGAACTCGACGCGGGTGAAGCGGTACTCGTCGACGAGCCCCTTCATCATCGTGTGCATCCGCTCAAAGATCCGGGCGTCGTCGATCGGGGTGAACGTCGGCGCGAGGAAGGCGCGGGCGACCCCGTCCGCCCTGTCCTCGCGATCGACCCACGCGCGGATCTTCTTCTCGCCCGGCGTGCGCTGGAAGCGGCGGTTCACCTCCTCTGCCCGCTCCTCGCCCGAGGCCGACTGGAACCACTTGTCCCAGCGGAGGCCGAGCATCGAGGCGAGGCCGCGCAGCGCGACCGGGTTGAGGCGGTAGGTGAGGTGCCCCGGCAGCGTGATGTTGCCGAGCGGCGTCATGCGCAGGTCGGCCACGTGGACCACCTGGTCGGGCAGCATCTCACCCGAGCGCATCATCACCTCGTCGTAGACGGAGCCGAAGGTCCGGCCGCGGAGCGGCACGGGCGGTGGCGGTGGCGGTGGCAGCGTCAGGGGAGCGACCGCGAGCGCCGTCGAAGGAACAGCGGAGATACGTGCGTTCATGGAACCTCGTCTTCCCGGTCGAAGCGCCGGCCTCCTCGCACGATGCGAGGCGGGGGCTTGGGTCGGGAAGGAAGGCGGCGAGCCGAGGAGGAAGTGGCCCTGGGTGGGACCGTCGCGGAGAGTTGCGACGGATGGCTCGCCGATGGAAGGGTGCGGGCCGGACACGGCCGTGACTCACTGCGGATCGCGGACGATGTTGAACCGACGGATGTACGAGCGGAGCGTCGAGCGGGCGATGCCGAGCCTGCGAGAGGTCGCGGAGATGCTGCCGTGGTCGGCTTCCAGCATGGCCGCGACCATCGTGGCGTGGGCGCCGTCGAGAACCTCGCGCCGGGCCATGACCTCGTCGTCGAGCGCGCTCCTGATGTGGGGCGCGCTGAGCACCAGCGACGACGCGCGGACCGCGGCCCTGTGGAGCACGTTTGCAAGCTGCCTCACGTTCCCGGGCCAGCCGTAGTCGGCGAGTGCCTGGAGGGCGCTGGCGTCAAGCGAGTGCTCCCTGATCTCGGGCCGCAGCCGTTCGAGGAGGTGAGGACCGAGGTCGACTACGTCCCGGATGCGGTGGCGGAGCGGGGGCAGGCGCAGCACCAGCGTGTTCAGCCGATAGTAGAGATCCTCCCGGAAGGTACGCCTTGCGACGAGCGCCGCGAGGTCACGGTGGGTGGCGACGACGAGTCGGACGTCGACGGGGATCTCCCGCTCGGCGCCGACCGCGCGCACTGTCCGGGTTTCGAGCACCCGCAACAGGGCGGCCTGGCTCTCGGGGTTCAACTCTCCAACCTCATCGAGGAAGAGCGTGCCCCGGTGCGCCTGCTCGAACAGTCCCCGGTGACGACCGTGCGCGCCGGTAAAGGCGCCACGCTCGTGGCCGAAGAGTTCGGACAGTAGGAGCGACGGCGGGAGGGCCGCGACGTTCGCGGCGACGAAGGGGTGCCTCGACCGCGGCGAGAGCGCGTGGACGGCTCGGGCGGCGACCTCCTTTCCGACGCCCGTCTCGCCCAGCACGACGACCGTCGCCGATGTCGGCGCGTAGGTCGCCAGCGACGAGCGGACGCGGGCCATGGACTGGGACTCGCCCAGGAGGCCGGTCGCGCGTTCGAGGGGGTCGAGCGAACGCTCGCGAGGCGAGACGGTCGTGGTTGGTGGACGGGAGTAACAGGGAGCGCGCGGCTCCCGTAGCGAGGGACCAGTAGCATCCATGTCGACTCCTGGGTGAATGAGCAGCGAGCGCGAGTATCCGGCGGCCTGGTGATTCTGACCCGCATCGTGCGGATCAAGCCGACGGCTCGGACATCAGCGTATCGGGAGGAACGAGATCGGTAAGGTGGCCGCCCGTGACGTCCGTCCGCGGAGCACCACCGAACGGTCGTAGCGCATAGGAGTCGGAAGCGTCGGTTCCGGCACGTGCCGGAACTGCTGCCGGAAGCGGCCGAAGCCGATGGCTCCCGTCCGTGCTCGCATCTCCCTCGTCCGTTCCGATATCTCCTGAATCTCAGGTGATTCGAAGGGCTGTACCGCCCCGGCACGCGGGGTGCTCATGCACTTCGACGGGTGTCGATCCAACTCCCCGCCACCCGACAAGGAATAGAACTCATGAGCATTCCAATCTCGTCGCTCGCGTTGCTCGTCGCCCAGCTCGACGCCCGCAATCAGCTCATCGCCCAGGGCTGGGCGGCGATCAACACCCTGCACTCCAGCCTGGAGGAAGCGCAGCGCGCGCTCGGCGTGCAGATCACGTACGATCCGACGTCGGATCCCTCGCTCGTGCAGTACATCGCTGTCGGAACCATCAACGGCTGCGAGGGTGCAGCGAAGGGTGCGCTCCTCGGATTGCTGTTCGGTGCCCTCCTCGGCGCTCCCCGAGACGGTCTGCTTCTCGGAGCCGTGTTCGGTGGGGTGGTGGGGGTCGCCCAGGGCGTCGACGCGGTCGCCCGCGGCTGGCGGGTCCACATCGCCTGGGACGCGAGCGGCAGCCCGAGGGCGGTCGTCGTGGCGGCGTGAGAATGCAGCCCGTCAGATCTCCGTCCCACCGCGCGTCTCCCTGGGCGGCGGGGCGGAGAACCGACGCCGCCGAAAGGACTCCGCACCGATGATCATCGAGACCCTGCCGATCGAAACCGACGCCCGCGAGGTGGTCCTCTATGTCCGGCGCCACGTCCGGCGTGTCGCGGCGGAAGGGAAGGCCTCCCCCGCCGACCTCGCACGCTACTTCGGCATCGACGACGGTCTCGCTTTGAGACTGGAACTCACGGCCGCGGCGAAGAGCGAGGCCCCCATCGCCGAGACCGCACGGCGCCTCGCCCGGATCGCGCCCTCGGGCAGGACCGTCGTCGAGCTCCCCCACGATACGGCGTATCTCGCCAGATGCGCGGACTGGCTGCGCGCGCGGGTTCGCGCCGAGGACGCGTTCAACCGGATCGTCGCCACCGACCCCGCAACCCTGCTCGTGCTTTCCCAGGCGATCGACGCAGCGGAGCGGGTTCCCGAGGTGGGAGGGATGCAACGCCCCATCCTGATCACCGGCGCCTCCGGCACCGGCAAGGAGCTGCTCGCCGACGCGATCTACCGCTGCGCCGTCAACCGCGGGCGGATCAGGAAAGCGTTCGAGACGCTGCACGTCGCGGGAATGACCGCGGACATGATCAACGACGAGCTGTTTGGCCATGTGAAGGGCGCCTTTACAGGTGCCCAATCAGCACGAGCAGGGAAGATGGAGGCAGCCGATGGCGGGATTCTCTTCATCGACGAGGTGGGAGATCTTCCGCGAGAGGCGCAGTTGCGCCTTCTTCGGTTTCTCCAGGACCAGCGCTTCTCACGCATCGGATCGAATAACTCCAAGGTGGCCCATGTGCAGGTCATCGCCGCGACCTGGCACGACCTCGACGAGGATGTGAAGAAGGGTGAGTTTCGCCTGGACCTCCTTCATCGTCTCCGCGCCCTTCACCTTCATCTGCCGCGTCTCAACGATCGTGTCGACTTCGCCGGTCCCGTTCTCGACGAGATGCTCCTTCGCAATGGCCATGTCGCGGGGCGTCGCGTGCGCTCGACCTTCCGTACCGCGATCGCCAACCACGCGTGGGAGGGCAACCTCCGCGAACTGAACTTCGCGCTGGCCGAGGCGATGATCAACGCGGGCCGGTCGGAGCTTCAGGTCGAGGACCTCCCGGCCTCGGTCCGTGCCTCCTACGCGAAGCTTCCTCCACCATTCCGCGGAGCCGCCGAGATCGCCGACGCAGCGGCGGACGTTGCGCACCGCGACGAACAGCTCGCGACCGTGATCCCAAGGGTGGACGCCACGCTCCGCGCACAGAAGCGGTCCGTCCCCGAGTGCACCCTCCACGCGATTCAGGAACTCCTCCAACGTATCCCGGACCCAACGTCCGCGCGTGCCGCCACGGCGCGTGATGTGGAACGCGGGCTCGCCGCGTGGGCGACGCTCCACGCCCGGCTCGAAGACCTCGCAGAGTGGAAGTGGATTCGAGAGTCGCTGCCGGAGGCCGGCGCCTTGCTCCGCGCTCACGTCGAGGCGCTCGAAGCAGAGGTCGCTGGTCTCCGGGACGAGAACACAGTGGAGCGCGTGTTCATCGAGATCGCGAAGACACCCCTCGGGCGCCTCTACCACGAGCTTTCTCTGACGCCGCTCGCGATGCTCGACAATGGGGACTTCATCCGCCGACTCATTCCAATCGTCATCAGCGCGATCGAGACACTCTCTCCAGACCTCCTGAAGACGCTCTACGCGGTCGTCGGACAGGGAGGCCTGCCTGCTCTAAGGGAAGCCATCGTCGAGAGCGCGTCCGACGAGACGCCCGGAGCCGACAAGGCACCCCAGACGCCCGAGCAGCGAAAGGCGGTCGCGCTTCGCTGGAACGCCGAGCAGTGGACCACCGCATTCAAGAAGAGCGGCACGGTGGCCGCCCTGTCACGCCTCTCCGGGATGAGCGAACGAGCGGTCCGAGATCGACTCGATCTGCACCACATCGCGCATCGTCGGTCCACTCCCCTTGCGAAGCCGCCATCGGCGAAGGCCTCGCCGGGACGACCAAGGCGCGCTCTGGCAACTCGATCTTGACGGTCACGGCCGTCGCGATCGAAGAGGTGCCCGCTTGATCCGGGATGCACGAACGCATCCCGACCCCGCGCCACCGTCTGTCAGGGACGTCCATACCGCTCGGAACTGATCCTACGGATCATGGCGGCACGCGCGACGAAGTCGGAGACCGGTGGCAGCGTGGCCGCGGTGAAGGCCACCGTCGACACGCCCTGCAGTGCCAGCCGGAGTGCGATCTGGTGGCGATCGAGTCGAACCAGCGTCTCCGCGTCGACCTCCGGCGAGAACTCCTCGCCGATCACCTTCGCGTCGTCCGCTCCCAGCCGGAAGGCCACGGTCGTCCCGGCGTTGCCCATCACCGCCGCCCGCAGATCCTCGTCGAGCTGCGCGAGGTACTGGTGCGACAGGACGAGCCCGAGGCCGTACTTCCGCGCCTCGGAGAGCAGCTCCCCGAAGGACCTCGTCGAGAACGACGCGAACTCGTCGATGAGCAGCGTGAACGGCCGCCGAGCGGCCGGGGGCAGCGCCGCCCGGGCGTACGTGGCGAGCTGGAAGCTTGTCGTGAGGACGGCGCCGAGCATGGCGGAGGCGTCCTCGCCCACCTCTCCCTTCGCGACCTTCGCGATGAAGATGCGGCCATGGTCCATCACCTCCTGCGCGCGGATGGTGCTCCGTCCCTGGGCGAGAATCCCCCGCAGCACCGGAGAGGTCAGGACCGCCGCGACCTTGTTCTGGACCGGAGCGACAATCTCGGCGGCGAATGAGGCGCCGTAGCTCGGGAACTCGTGGGTCCAGTAGTGGAGGACGATGGGGTCCCTGATGCGAGCGACGACCTTCGCCCGGTAGGCGTCCTCCACCAGCATGCGCAGGACGCCGAGGAGCGTCGGCCCCTCGGTGTCGAGGAGCGCGAGCAGGGTGTTCCGGAAGACGTGCTCCATGCGCGGCCCCCAGAACTCGTGGAACACCTTGTGGAAGATGCCGAGTACGCCCGGAACGACAAGTAGCCGCTCCCTGGGGGAACGGTAGTCGAGAGGGTTCAGCGAGACGGGATGGTCGAGGTCGGCCGCGTCGAAGAGGACGACGTCGTTCGTGCGGCGGGAAGGGATGAGGTCGAGCACGCGGTCGGCGAGATCTCCGTGCGGGTCGATGAGTCCGCAGCCCGCGCCGCGTTCGATGAGCCCGAGGAAGAGATGCTCGAGCAGAGCGCTCTTCCCCATGCCGGTCTTCCCGAGCACGTGAACATGCCGCAGGAGGTCTGCGGGCAGGATGCCGAAGACCCGTCCGCGCTGGCGTCGATGGTCGACGGCGGCGAACGGGATCGGTCGCTCGGGAGAGGTGGGCATGGGGACGAAGACTCGCTCCGGGTTGCGGAGCGAGCGGATGATCGGTCGTGGGCCCTCCTGCGCCTCACAGCCTGCGGAGCCTTGTCCCCCGCGAGGAGAGACCGTCGGTGCGGACCGGCGCGGACGACGACGAGCCCTTCATGTGGTTGTGAAGGAGCCCGGCAGGAGGGCGATGATGGTCATGGGAGGAAGAGAGGACGCGGCTCGTCCTCGCCCGCCTTGCCGATCGTCGCGACGACAGCGAGCAAGCGCTCCGGAACGCCGACGTCGACGGCCGTGTGCGGCAGGAACCAGAAGAGCCCACTGCCTCGACCTTCGACGGCCTCGATCGCGAGTTCGCGCAGACGTTGAAGTCGTCGGGGTGCTGGCGCGATCGTAAGGACTCGGGTGGCCGCGAGACCGAATCGCCGGGTCGGACCTCCGTCCGTCCACCACGCGTGATACCCGGCGTACTTCCGGCGCATGGTCGCTGCAGAGACCGTGCCCATGTCGACTTCGACGAGGAGGCCGGTACGCGCTCCACGGTGCTCGACGACGGCGAGTCCATCGGCGACGAGCGGCACCCGCACCGGACGGCCCTTCACGGCGAGGGTCGTGACGTCCGCGATGCGCTCGCGGGCGGTCTGCCAGGAGAGCAGGCGGAACTTCCGTGTGCGGTCGAGCGCTTCGAGCACCAAGGCGAGCTCGTTGAGAAGCAGCTCGTGCCCCAGGGTGAACGCACTCGTGAGGGGCCGGACCACGTGGCGCACGTCGATCCCCTCCTCCCCGACGCAGGCGACGCCGGCCCGGGTCAGCGCGAAGGCCGGTCCGAGTGTCCGCGCCAGAGAGAGCGTGGTCGGCGTGAGCGTCTGGAGGACGCCTTCGCTGACCAGACCGTCGAAGGTCATCGTGACCGCGCTGACCTCCAGCGCGAGTACGAGCGCGACCTGTCGGGAGCTCAGAAACCGGTGCCGGGCGAGCAGTCGAAGCGCGCTACCGAGCCACGCGGGACGGGGAGCGAGGAGAGAGTCTTGGAGAGGCATAGGAGCGGGGTGGAAGCGGCTGATGAAAAAGTACGGCGATGGCGAGCCGGAGCGTCCGGATGAGCGCGCCGTTTTTGCCCGTGGCCGCGAGGAGGTGGCGGACCTCCGGGAAGTCGCAGGTGAGGTCCCGAACCGAGGGAGCAAGACGCATGAGCCCACGGAGGTCGGAGTTCTGGAGGCGGATGACCCTGAGACCGTGACCGGCGGCGACACGAAGGCCCCGTCCGAGGCCCTGGAGGGGCTGTCTGTCCCCGCGACCGACAACGACGACGTGCGACGGGCGGACCTGGAGGAGAAGCCGCTCCAGACCCCGGGACGGGGCATGGCGGTCGAGTTCCCCGATCCCCCGTACCTCCCAGGCGTCGAGGGCGGCGTAGGCGATCGGGGCCCTCGTCGCGTCGACGAGGAGGATGCGGGGGTCACGTCGGGGTGGGTGTGGAAGGAGGGGCATAGGAGCGTTGAGACAGACGGCGAACGAGGGCTGTGAAGTAGGCGCCAGGTCGCCCGCGGATGAGGCTTCGGCGGCGGAGGGTCTCGTCGAGCGCTTCAGCAAGCACGGCGGGCGGCGTCGTCCGCACGAGCTGGTCGTAGAACGGGAGATGGTCCGGGTCAGCGAGGGCGTCGGCGAGCAAGGCGCCGGATACGAGAGCCGGCTGTGGGATCGACCCGTCGCGCGCGTCCGCGTCCGAACGGTCCGAGGAACCGACCGACGGTTCGGTACCGAGAACGGTTTTTCTTTCTGTCTCGGAAACGGTCGGTACCGAAACGCTCTCGGACCGAACGGTTCCCGACTCCCCCTCTCTCATCTCCCCCTCGGCCTGGGGAACGCTCTCGTCGCTCCGGTCGAGCAACGCGAAGAACAGCCGGGAGAGAGACTCTCGGAGGGTGGCGGTCGGGAGGCGCGTGCTGGCGGCGATCGACACCAGGGGCACGCGCTTGAAGGTCCCGCCGACGCCGATCATGAGTTCGACCTCGGGGGTAAGATTCGTCATGGGTCTGGGGCGACCGGGAGATTTGCGGGGGCGTCGTGTACGAGGACGAGGACGATCCCAAGCACGTAGCAGCGCAGGGCACCCGTGCCGCGAGTCCAGAGCGAGAGGTGACCAGCGGACACGAGTGTCGCGATGAACTGCTCGACGAGGGTCGCCGGGAGGCGGAGGTCCTCCGCGAGCCGTAGCGGCGTCAACCAGACACGACCGGTTCGAGGGCAAGCGCGGCGCGCGAGGTGCAGCAGGATGCGGCAGGCGTCACCCGGATAAGTCGTGAGGACTTCGCCAAGCGGGGTGCTGCGAAGCGTGAGGGTGGGAGAAGACATCATAGGGGCTCGGGGCTCGTCTCAACCTCAGCCTTCGCGAGCGCGGTGCGAAACGGCAGGATGGAAAACGCATACGGAGTCGCAAGGGCGGCGGCCGAGAGTGGATAGCGACGGACAAGCTCGACGAGGGCGACGGCGATGGCGTGCCAGGCACTGCGGCGGTCGCCGATGCGCTTGAGGCGAGCGGCGCCAACGAGTTCGGGGAGGAAGCCCTCGACGATGGTCGTCGCGAGTTCCTCCCGGTGGGCGCCGCGGATCCGGCCACGGAGGAGGGCGTAGGCCTCGTGGACGTGCCTGACGACGGTGGGTACCCCAAGCGAGTGCAATGCCCTGCAGGCGAGGCGACGGAGCCTCGTGTCCGCCGCGGCGGTGCGACGGGAGACTCCGAGAACGACGACGGATGGACGGAACCGGAGGACAAGCCAACGAAGGTATCGAGTGAGCGCGTTGGCAGAGCGCGTCACGACGCGAGACGTCTTCCAGCTTCCTGAGACGAGGCCGAAGCCGTCGAGCGCGGCGAAGCCGGACATTCCAGCGTGTAACTGAAGAGCGAGGACGCGAGAGGCAGGCACGAAAGGTGCGCGCATATCGGAGGAACCTCACGCGTTTGACAGCACGAACACGCAAGCAGCAATGTGCCTGCGCTCGTGCCGGAGCGCGTGGGTGTTGGGCCGAAGGTGAGAGGTCTCTTTCCAGGGGAACCTCACGACATCGGCGCGGAGTTAGTTCGGCCCACGCGAACGGCACGGGCGTTCGCCTATCGTACGACCCAACCTTTGAAGAGGTAATCAAGGCGCTCGTGACGAACGACCCCGATCCATCCACAGGGAGCCGTCACGTACGCAAACACCCGCCAGTTGTGGCGGGTGTAGCGGCTGTTGTCAGGTGACCGGAGACGGCCCAGGAGTAATATGTTACAGATGAATCAGGCAGGTTCAGGCACAGAGTCAGAGGCACGAGATTGGCTCAACAGAGCGAAGGAGATGGGGTGGGCTCACTCAGGGAGGGACGTGGGGCGGTGTTTCGAATCCCCCCCTCTCCGCCATCGAGAGCGCTCCGATTCGTCGGGGCGTTTTTGTTTTAGCAGAGCGGAGAAAGGACCTCCCTGACTGGAGCGATTCGTACCGTTCGAGAGGTTCACGTAGGGTTCAAGTGACCGCTGGCGGCCCAGACTTTCTTGGGGTCACGCTCAAGAAGGTTCACGGTATCACGGAGAACGTCTTGAACCGGATGCGTGTATCGCATCGTCATGTTGATCGTAGAATGGCCGAGCAGGTCCTGTACGGACTTGAGGTACGCCCCACGAGCACAGAGGTTCGTTGCGAATGTATGTCGGAACGCGTGCCAGCTCGCGTGAGGAATACCAGCAATATGGCAGACATTCGTCAGCATCTTGAGCGCAGTCGGGTACTTGATACTACGCCCTTTATTCGTGAAGACGCGCTGTTGGTCACGTGGGAGCGCGCGAAGAGCAGCAACAACGTCAGATGTGAGTGGGACGGTGCGAAAGCGGTTGTTCTTCGGGGCATCGACGTGTCCTTGCACTTCTCCACGCAGAACCTGCAAGGTAGCTTGATCAAGATCAACAGCGTCCCACTCCAACGCGACGAGTTCGTTGAATCTGAGTCCGGTATGAACCGCAGTGAGCACTAGAGCGCGCCAAGGGACAGGAGGACAGGCCGCCAGCAGCAGGTCGATGTGCGCCGCATGAACGACCTTCGTGTGAGGTGGTGGAACCTTGAGAAACCTGAGTCTTGGGAGAGTGCGGAGTTCGTTCCACTCGACCGCGGTCGCGAGGCAGCACCGGAGCATCGATAGACGGTTGTTGATGGTCTTTGCACTCAGACCCCGCGCCAACTGCTGCTGGGCGAAGGCGTCGATGTCAGCGGCGCCAATCGCGTTGAGCTTCAGCTTCCCGAACACTGGGAGCAGGTCGCGCTGAAGTGTGAGTCGCTTCTTCCTTCGTTCCATCGGTCGATTGTGGACGTCCGCATAGTTCGTGAGCCAGAGTTCGGCGAACTCCGCGAAGGTCGGAGACTTGGCTTCGACCTTTGGCGTCATCGCGGTCACGGCCTCCCGGATCGTCCCATGCTGGGCGACGAGCTGGCGCAGGTGGGCCTCGTAGGCCTCCGCGCCGCCCTTGGTATTGAGCGGGCTGCATCGTCTAAGGCGGTCATTCTTCCAGCGGAAGTCGACCCACCAGGAGCCCCTGATCTTTCTTACGGCCATAGCTTCGGGTCGCGCGGCGCGGAGCGCTTGGATTCGATCCAGGCGAGCACGTCGCAGCGGCGGAACAGGAGTTTACGAAGGACACGGTAGACGGGGAGGGCGCGCCGCTCGGCCATGCGGTAGACCGAGACGGTCGCGACTCCCAGGTAACGGGCAACGTCTCCCGCGGACAGGAACTCCGAAGAGCCCTGCGCGAGAGCTGGGTTGTAGGTCATAGGTTGTAAAGGGACGGCCTCCGGGGACGGTGTGTGAGCACCGTCTTCCGACGGCAACAGCGGGTGCAGCATAGCGCGATGGGTGTAAATAGACAAAGAATCCCGGCCGGAAAGCGTGTCTCCCGCACCAGGTGTCCTTAGCGTGTCAGGGCTGATCCGTGAAGTAAGGCCGTAGCTACGCACAGAGCGATCGACACTCTGTGGACGCGATCCGAGTAGAAAAGAAGCCAGCTGCGTCCCCGACAACGACACCCTGGCGGAAGCCGGGCCTTCCGCCAGGGTCGTCTTGACGGATTCGCATGTCCAAACGTACCGTGTTCATACCTATGAAAACGTCATCCAAGAAGAAGCCCATGGTCCGCGTTGCCGAACCCGATCCGATCCGTGTCGCTTTCCTGTACGGAGACCTCGGGGTCGACCAACGCGAGATCGCGCGGCTGCTCGGAACCTCCATCGGTGCCGTCGAACGCGCTGTGAAAGCGAATGTACTCACCCGCCATCAGCCGCCGCACGGGGCCTGGAGCGAGGCGCTCGTGCGCGAGTTCGCTGCGCTCACCGCAATCAACCTGCCCGCCCTCGACCACGTCGACCCGGAGGATGTCTGGACGAAGCTCCGCGTCGCGCTACGCGCCGAGTTGCCGAAGCGGATATCTCGAGATGCGAGGGCGCTCTTTCGAGTGGACGGCTTCCTCGCGGCTCTCCCCCACCGGCAGCGGGCCGCGCTCCGACGCCTCACCCGAGAACGCTTGGAGTTCTTGCGAGGCGACCTCGGGATGCAGACGCCCGAGATTGCGCGCCTCCTCGACGTGTCGTGGTCTGCCGCTCACACCGCGGTCGCGCACCTGAAGGTGCACCGAAGTGAGCCCTACCACCAAGGGCTGAACGAAGAACTCCTTGGAACGCTTGCCCGCGCGCTCGGCACGGATGCGTGGCCCATCGAGCGCATGAGCTCCGACGGCTATCTTCGCGAAGACCGGCAGTGGTCGTCGGTGCGCGGCGGTACGGCGAAGGGCCTCCTCCGACTTGCCGCCGAACGACGCCTCGACCTCGCCGTACTCGACCAGTTCATCGCCGACATCCCGAAGCTCGTCGCGGAACGTCGGGCCCGCTTGATGTCGAAGGTACCCGTGAAGCGTTCGGCCGATCGAACGAAGAAGGCAGCCTGACGAGCGACGCTTCAACCCACAGAACCAGCGTGAGGGTACTCGCCACCGAACAACCTGCTTCTTTCGAAGCGGGTCGTTCGGTTCCCTACGCCCCGTGATCGGACATGTCTCCCAACTGCTCAGGCGGCGCGCCTGTTTCGAGTTCCGGTTCGGTCATCGTCGCGCCGAACTGGCGCGTTGGGTCGGCCTGCCACTCGAAGCAGTGCGCTCGGTTGCTTTCACTGGCTTCGGGGTGGACGCGCGGAGAGCGGATGAGGCAGTAGGTTCCGGCCGCGAGCTCTCTCGCGACAGAGAAGGTGCGACTGGGCATCGTCCCACTTCGGGTCTCGACTCCCTGCGATCCCTGCGGCACTCCCGGGCACTCTCCCACGCTGCCCGGATAGGGATCGGTCGTGACGTGCTGGTTTACGACCCGCACCAGGCGGTAGTGCGTGTCCGGCGCAACCACGAAGAGGGTCATTCCACGGAGGGTCCTGAGAGGCCGGTCGAGGGTGAAGACCGCACAGCGCCCGGGGAAGGCGGCATAGACCGACCCGAAGTTCACGACGCGTCGATCGAGCTCGACCGACGGGAACGGGCGGTACCCTTCCTCCGTCGCGACGACGACATCCTCAGGCGGAGCGTTTGGGACACGGACGAGCATCGTCGGCCCAAGCGGGTAGCGCACCGCCTGGGTGACCTGGAGATCGCGGTCCTTGGCCACACAGCCCGGCGCCGCGACCGAGAGGTGAAACGACCCCGGGGCAAAGGCGAGCGAGAAGTCGCCCTCTGCATCCGTTGTCGCGCGAAACAGCGTGTCGCGGATCGAGACCGTCGCCCCGGCGATGACACGACCGAAGTTGTCGATGACCTTCCCGAAGATGACGGGTTCGGGTGCATCCGGCGCCGCAGGCGGCGTTGGGATCGCAGGCGGCGCCGGAGGAGGCGAGGTCGTCGGCGCCCGCTTGCAGGACAGGGCCGAGAGAGCGAGGACCGCAATCCGCGTGATGAAGAGCGTGCCGGCGTTCATGGTCTTCATCCGCCCCGGTCAGTAGTTCCGGACCGTGGCCTGGAGACGAACCTCGTCGAGCCGCCAGAACGTCGTCTCGCACGCCCCCGAGTAGAGGGAGAAGCGGAAGAGCATCGTCGACGCACCGACGAAGGACGAGAGCGGGATGCTCTGAAGACCGCAGGTAGCCGTATCCTGGTTGCCCAGGTTGATCCAGGTTCGCCCGCCGTCGGTGCTCATGTAGAAGGTAAGGCCGCTGCTCGCCCCCCTTGCACTGCGGCTCCGATGGTAGAGATTCAGGCTCGTCGCCCGCGAGACGTCGATGGGGGTGATGAGCGTGAGATCGCCCGATTGAACACAGGGGCCGGTGACCAGGCGCTCTCCGATCATCTCCCGAGTGCCCGCGCACGGAGAGTAGAAACTACCCGCCCCGTACCGCCAGACCGGGTCGCGCGTCCAAAGTCCATCGCCCGACTCGAAGCCGTCGTAGAAGAGGACGCGGTCGACCGTGCAGCTCCCCATCGCCTCACATCCGTCGGCGACGTTCGCGTTGCAGTCGGTCCACCCGCTCTCGCACGAGATCGAACAACGCGCCGGGGTCGAGCCGCTCCCCGCCTGGCAACGGCTCACCGTGTGAGGTCCACCCGCCGGGCAGGACGTGCCGCACGCGCCGCAGCTCGTTGTGGCGAGGAGCGAGGCCTCGCAGCCGTTCGCAGCGTTGCCGTCGCAGTTGTCGTAGAGGCTCGTACAGGCCCCGATCCCGCAGCTTCCGGCGGCGCAGTTCGCGGTCGCGTTCGTGACCGTACACGCGTGGCCGCAGGTCCCGCAGTTCGCGACGCTCGTGCTGGTGTCGACCTCGCAGCCATCGGCCACGTTGCCGTTGCAGTCGCCGAAGCCAGGGGCGCACGAAGCGACAACGCAGGACCCTGCCGCACAGGCGGCCGTGGCGTTCGGTAGCGAGCAGGCCCGTCCGCACGCGCCGCAATGGGCAGGCGCGCTGTTGAGGTTGGTCTCGCAGCCGTTCGCGGCGTTCCCGTCGCAGTCACCGAAGCCAGCCACGCAGGCGTAGCGACAGGTCCCCATCTCGCAGCTCACGGTGCTGTTCGGGTGAGCCGCACAGCCCGAACCGCAGGCGCCGCAGTGGGTCGCGTTGGTGGCGGTGTTAGTCTCGCAACCGTTCATCGCGTTGCCGTCGCAGTCCGCGAAGGGAACCGTGCACGTCGCGAGCCCGCAGGCTCCACTCCGGCAGACGGGCACGCCGTTTGTGACGGTGCAGCGCCGGTCGCAGACGCCGCAGTTCGCGGTGCTCGTCTGCGGGTCGGCGCACGCTCCGCCGCAGCAGGTCTGCCCCGACGGACACGCCCGGGTCGCCGTGCAGCCGGGCACGCAGACGTTTCCGACACAGAGGGTCCCCGCCGCGCACTGCTCGTCGCGGAGGCAGTCGACGCAGGCACGTGTATCGGGGTTGCAACGGCGCTCGACGACTCCACCGTCCCGTGCCTCGCGGCACGCGAGGTCGTCACGGCAGCCAGGCGCACAACGGGTCATTCCGGGCACGCAGTACTGGCCTGCCGGGCAGAGGTCGCTCGCCGCTGTACAGGGCACGCAGCGGCCCGTGGCGGTGTCGCACGCGGGGCCCTCGGCGCTCCCGGCGCAGGCCGCGTTGGTCGTGCAGGGAGCCGGGACGTCGACTGCCGCGGCCACTTCGACGGCGGGGACATCAAGCCCACCAGCCTCGAGTGCGCCGTCGTCGATCGATGGCGCGACGTCGACAACCGCCGGGAGGTCCCCGTCCAGAGTCGCGTCCTGGCCCGCGTCCACCGATGCTGGTGGAGCGGAAGTGCAGCCACAGGCGCTCGCGAGGAGGCCGAGGAAGGTGATGACGGTAGCAATGCCGATCTGGCGCATGACGGACTCCCCTGTGCGTCCTGCCCGGCCGGTCGCTTCGACCACGCCGTTCCCCGAGTGAACGTCAAACGCGCTCCTTTCGGGGCGCGTCGTGGTGGAAGAGATCGCTCGAACGGGAGCGGTTTCGGGGGGAGACAGTGCGACCAACCCGTGTTCGTCGCCGTGTGGTGACCCGTAGGCTTCCCGAGTTCGAGCGCGCCCGGTACGGTGGCGAGGTTCACCCTCCGCGCATGCGCGAATCTCTCGACGCCTTCGCCCGAGACCTGCTCTCGGACCACCTCGCCCCCCGCACAGCGAGCACCTACGGGGCGATCTTGAAGTCCCTCTGCGCGTTCCGTGGCGGGGACACCGAGCCCCTCACGCCCGACCAGATCGAGGCGTTCCTGGCGCGATCCCGGCGGGACGGATCACGACGCGCGGCATCGGCTCGAAACCTCGACCTCGCCGCAGTTCGATCGTTCATGGCCTTCGCCCGACGCCGCCTCGGGTGGGTGACCGACCCCACCGAAGGCATCCCGTTCGTTCGCGAAGCTCCGCGAGATCCTGCCGTGCTGACCGCCGCCGAACTCGGGAAGTTCTTCGAGGTCACGGCGCAGTGCTCGCGAGCTCCCGTGCGCGCCCGGAACCTCGCCCTTGTCGCTGTGCTCTCGCAGGTCGGGCTCCGCGTTCACGAGGCCGTGGGCCTGGACCTCCAGCAGGTGGACCTCGAAGGTGCGACGCTCGTCGCCGTTCGCGGCAAGGGCGGGACCGTCCACGATCTCCCGCTCAACCGTCCCGCGGTCACGCTCCTGCGCGCCTGGACCGTCGAGCGCGGCGAGCGTTCCGAGGAGACGGCGCTCTTCCTCTCGGCGCGCGGGACCCGGCTCTCCATCCGGGCCGTCGAGTCGATGATCGCTCGCATCCGGAAGGAGATGGGCTCGGCGAAGCACATCACCCCGCACACGATGAGGCACACGGCGGCAACCCTCACGCTCAGCCTCGGCACCGATCTCTCGACGGTCGCCGAGCTCCTGCGTCACAGCGACATCAACACGACCCGCCGGTACCTCCACCTCGTCGACACCCGGCGTCGCGAAGCTGTTCGTAGGCTCGAAGGCACGGTGCCTATCTCGCTGCTCCCGACGTCACCGATCAATCGCCCGCTCTCCGAATATATCCCGAAACCCTCCACTCTGACGCCGCTCGAACGTCCGACATCTCCCTTGCGCTCGACTCTTGACGACGAACACGGGTTGGTCGCTGCCTGATGGTCGAAAGTGGGAGCGGGGATGTCAGCGCGCTTGCAGTCTGTCATTGAATAGGGTACCTCCGCGCTGTCGGGGCGAATTCGAGCCGCGCTCCTCCCCCCCCCAGCGTGGTTCACCTGGTTCGTCCCGACGCTATCTTCCATTGGCAACCGCCGGTCCCGGAACTCCGGCACCGAGGGCCGCACGTGCCCTCGCTCATATGGCGTCTGAACCTAGGCGCAGCAGGTTCGCCGGGCGGGGGCCATCTGGAAAGAGCCGCATTCGAAACTACTGCGGGGAGTGGCCGGGAGGCTCGCCTACGGTACGTATGCGCCGAGCGGCGCCAAGAAGTGCCCGTTCGGGTCCGAGGCGCGGAAGGCGAGGCCGGTGAACGCTGGCCCGATGAACCGCGACCCCCCATCTTCGGGGAAGGCGAGCGATGCGATCCGCACCTCGACCTGGGTTGCGGTGAGGATTGTCAGCGTGGCGATGGTCTGCACGGTGACGTCCCCCGCCACCCCAGGACGAAGCATGTACGAGATGATCCTTCATGCTCGCCTTCGGGCCTCAGATAGATTCGCTCCAGAACTCAGGAGACGGAGGATCGCGTGAGCCTCATGGAACGATTGCCATCTGGCCTCGAATGCTCGGTCGACAAGGGCGCCGCATAGCTGATTGTCCCTTGATGGCGTGATCTCGACCTGTTCGATCGTGATGCGTTCGCTCTGTAGGAATCGATGCACGAGCGCATCAAACGTGTCCGGGGCGACGTGGTCAACGTGGCTGTTGTTCTCGGTCAAGGGAGTACAACGGTAGGGGCAGATCGCACCCGCCGCCACTGCTTGGCTCCGGTAGTCGAGGATCTGCTCCTGCACTGCGCGACGCATCGCTTGCTTGATGTCGCGCACTCGATTCTCTCCGTCGATACAGGAGACCCAGGAGAAGTCGGTGCTGGTCTCATCGATGCGATGCAGGAGGAGTTGCCGATTCCGTTTCCACTCCTGGTCGAGAACCACCTGAATGCGAACGATACCGACACCGACCTTTTGATCTCGCTCAGGGTGTCGCTCCAACAGTTCGCGGATGAATGCGAAGTCCACATCGTCGAGGTACTGGTCAAACGCGTATCGCCCCACGATCTCCCGCACCCGATCCTTGATGGCGGCCTTGGTCGGGAACACGTTCGAGCCTACCTTGATCGGAATCCTGGCCATGGGAACCTCGTAACCCCTCCGCGAAGTCCGTCCCTGAGCTTCCTGACGATGACGACGCCCACGATCGTCAGCAGCGGATGGTGAACCGCTCAGTCGTGCGGCGCGGTTCAGGCAGCATCGCGAAGCGGACGAGCAGGGAGGGCTTCCTCGGCGAGCGCTTCGGCACGATGCTCGGGGAGCTCCGCATAAGGGAGGAGTACTGCCAACCTCGCAGAAACTGAAGAGTCCTCATGCGCCCACCCCGATTTCGATACAGATCCCACGCGTCAATGGACACCACAATCAGCGGCGAACGGACCACCAGACGGTGTAGTCGTATCAACGAGTATACGCATTGTGCCGCGAAGCCTAGCGCGACTAACGGTTAGACTTGAAAGCGGATTTCCGTTCGCATCCAAGTGCCGCAGAATGCAAGTATCCGCCAGCGCCAACTCCACCGTTTGGCCGACAGTGCCAGGCTGAACGATCGTGACCCTACATCCCTCGGGAGGAGAGACGAAGAAGCACACGCCCTCGGTTGATACGCACTCCAGGCCCCTGCCGAGCAAAGCAAGACTGATTGTCGCCTCCCCAGTGCTCTGGAACAAGCCCGGCTGACCGCCGACACTGACTCGCAGGGTCGTGCCCACGGTGATATTGATGTTTGATGGCACGCAGCCCACCGCGTTCACCGTAACACCGTACGGAAGCGGAATACACGCCGCTCCTGCGGTCGTGCCTGCCGGTTCGTACTCAAGAGCAAGAAACTGGGCACCGCACGCCGAATCCCTCGGGTCATTCGGAGCGGGCGGGTCTCGCGTGGCCGTACCTGAGCAGCCGACCAGCACGAGAAGAATCGAATGACTTCGAAGGCGCGACAGCGCTGATGGGCTCAACAAGGGTTGCCTCCAAATGTGAAGAAACGCGCAAAAAATCAACCACTGAACTGCCCACCGCTCTGCCACGCTCCTCGCGTTGCAGAGAAGGCATCGTGCCGACTCGCCCGTTCAGACTAAAACGGAGAAGCCTGCAGCGTTCATGTGACGATCTCGTTCTAGCACCTGCTCGATCTACACGCAGCTTCCCTACCAAGCGGGCATGATCGCACCCCGCCTGGCCGACGACTTCGCAAAGTGCACGCGGTAGAATCCGCAAGACGAATTGCTCGTGGGACGGATCCGAAACTCGTAGGTACCGGCGGTGATGGCTTCAACGTAGCCACCTGCACCGGGAGCTGCACCGGCGGGGTCAGAAAGGGCGGCACCGTCCGTCCATCGGAGCACTGGCTGCCCGGCAAATCGCAGCTGCTCCGCCGGCGCGAAGGCCAAAATCTCGACACTACAAGGAGCGCTGGTGTCGGAAACCGACACGCTCACTCCCTGCGCCTCAGCAAGTTGCACCGTGTAGACATGCTCGTCAGCCGTGTCGGTCAAACGACCAGCGAAGTTGTCTCCCCACCAGTTTCGCACCTCGCGAGGAGCCGGCACCTTGTCACATCCCGACCCACCCGTGCACGAGAGCGACGCGGTAGTCTGATAAGCGTACGAGCCTGCCGCCGTCGAAACGACAGTCCAAGTCCAATGTCCGGCGCTTGGAAGGCTACCAACGTTATACACCGCGGCACCGGAAAACGAATATCCACCGTAGTACCCGCCGGTTGGCGTGTAGAGATAGATCGAGCCTGAGGGGACCCCAGTCGTACTGATTTGGAGAGAAGTGCCCGCATCGCGCACGTAGATCTGGAACATGTCACTGTCACCCGACCAATTGGCTTGGGCATTGACGGGAAACCCGTCTGCCACAGGCATGGCCTCGGCGAAGGTGCTCCCCTGAAAATCATCCGACCCCGACACCGTCCGAATTCGGCCCTGCCACCGAGCGGGGCCCACTGCGCCCCAGAGCGTCACCGCATACCAACCGGTCGTCGGGAGCGACGGAGTCGTAAGCGTGCCGCCGAAGGAGTCCCAATAGGTCGCAGGATTCTCCAGGGACGAGATTGCGACGTACGGCGCACCAACTTGATCCATGAACCAGGACTGAAGTTCGTATGACGAGCCGGCAACTCCGCGAAACAGAACCACGTCGACATCAGAGTAATCCTGAAAGTACGGATAGCTGGCAGATCCGTTTCCCCAATCGAGGATCGTCCACGAGTTCGAATGCACAGGCACTGGCGTGGCGTGCAGATCGAAATCTGGGAAGTCATCCGCCGCTACGAAGCCGGTGCCATCGTATACCGAACGCACCGCCCGCGTCGCTTCATACCGGAGTGCGGTGTTGGCCTGATATCGCGTGTAATAACTATCCGGACCGAGAACCAGATCCCTCGAGAAGTTGTTTGCCTGGCCTCCGGACGCGGAAAGCGTTAGCGCCAGCGCGTCTCGCCAACCTGCCATATAGGTGAGGCGATCACCGACGGTGTCCCAGAACCTGTTGTGCCGGGTGTTATACCAGCAGGCAGATGCAGTTCCACCCGTACGAAGTGCGACGTTCATGCAGTTCAAGCCACGCTCGCAGTCAGCATCGCTGGTGCAAGACCGAGCGCACAATCCACCGGCATTATATGCCTCGTAAAAATTCTGGTCGGTCGCGACACAGTGGAATGGAACGGGAGACGTCGGACATGAGACGGTCCCCGGGCAGCTGAACTGACTGGGCGCACCCTGCGACGCCGTAACAAAGTCATCAACATGCGAGTCATACGAAACGTACTTCCAGGACTCGACGTACTGCACGCCATCTCGAGGGGTATTGTACAGGAATCGGGTCAGGATGTTGCTGATAGCGTTCGCTGCGACCTCGGTTTGACTACCGTGGACCGCGATACGCCAATCAGCGAGATTCCCGCGAGTACCGGGCGTCGAGAATATCGGGTTCGCGTTCTCGCACCCTAGTCCGCTCTGTGCGGTGCAGTTGTTGACCGTGTGGCCGAATTCGTGAGCCGTGCTCGTAATCGAATCGCCGTCGATCATGAAATTTGTATTCACGTCGTCGTTTATTGCGCCCGAGCAGTCGATGCTACCCCAGGTGGCGCTTCCGTTGGGGTCGTAGGCTGGCGAAGCGAAGTTCCCGGAGATCGCTTGGCCGCAGGTGACTCCCGTAACGCCAGACGAAAGGTTCATCACGAAGGCAAGGCGTTCCGTGATCTCTGTCCCGATCGTGTTGCGCATCAGACTCTGCCAGTACGTAAGCCACCCGTACAGCAGTTCAGTTGAGTGAGGAAGGGATCCGACCATGTCGGTATTCTGGCCCCAGGCATCAGGCGATCCGAAGTTGCGCGAACTCTCAATGGACGGCGTCCACGAGCGGCGGAAGGGCACGGCATACCACATCGAACCGACAATCTGCTGACGTTCGACTCGACCGACCCTGTCAGGGTTGGAAGATCCGACAGGCCCCTCAAATCCGATGCTTACCGGCGTACTCTGCGTGAACGAATGAGTGCCATCGATCGGACTGGTCTGTCCCAGGCTCACTCCGGTGGACGTATTGACCACGTTCGCCCCACGAAATCTAATCGCCTGTCCCGCAGTAGATCCGGGGGGACGTCCCTGGATCGTGAGAGGTCCGAGATCGTTGCGCTCCTGTCGTTCGGCTAGAATTGCACCACTGACCGCGTGGATCTGAAATACGGCGCCATCGCGGTAGTTCACCAGCCAATAGGGCTGGCACTCGCTGCCACACTCGAAACGGAGGCTCGCACCGGTCCGCTGTCTAGGAGCGATCGAACCATTGCGAGTTGCTACTTCCACCCACCGGGCGTCGGCGATTTCTTCAGCGCGCTGGGAATCGATCCAGGTGTCCCGCGCGCTCGCCGGCATAGCTCGCGGAGCTTGGTCCGAAACGACATTCAGCCGCGTCAGCACGCCGGCGCCAAGACGCGAGTGAGCCGTCGTGACGAAGGCTTCAACGAACTCCCCGTCCACCGGAATACCGAGAAGTCGGCGTTCCCCATGAAGCACTACCAGGTCCTCCCCGACGGTAGTCTCCCCGGACAAAGCGATATCGTTCGCGTCGAGTCCCCAGATGCGAGAGATATCGCTGGAAAAGACGCTGAGGAACGCCGCCCAGACCTCACGGGCGCTCAAGCTCCTTCGAACAAAAAGGAGATTGCTGACGCTCGATGGCGATCCAGTTCGGTCATTCCACTCCACCGTGAGCTGGCCCGCTGACTGTCTCGCGAGTACACGCAGCGCCTGTGTCTGCGCCTCAGACGGAGAGCGACGAATTATCTCACCAACAATCTGCACATCCGGGCCGCGGGCGACAGCGTCATCGCGAAGCAACTGCGCATATTCGCTCATCTCAGCTTCAGTGGCCTCCTGAAGCGTGTAGCCGGGGCGCGGTCGTCCGCGCCCGGAAATTCGCTCTAGATGCAGCGATGCGCGCGAACGCGCGGAACTGTTAGGCTCCCGTCCCCCCTCGGTGTGGGTACTTGTGGAGTCACTCGCCGAAGGGTCGGCCCGCCCTGAGTCCTCGCCGACAACACTCTGGCTCGTCTGCTGCGAACCAAGTGAAGTGCTGCATCCAGCAGCCGCCGCGAGTGCGGCCAGGCACGTCGTTCCGACTGTAACACCTCGCATTGTCATGAAAAGCCTCTCCCCTTTAGCGTCAGACCCCAAAGAGTCCACATCCATTTTCGCAGATGCGCGCCAGAATGGCGCGAGTGATACCTATGGGAATCTGCGATGACTCGACCGTCGCAGTTAGCATGGTCATGAGAAGACCGCAAGCAGAATCGTCGACACGATCGGCCCGCGCGGATTAGGGCCACGCGTGGCGGAGAAACGCCGGGCGATGAAGGAGATGAATCATATCAGCATGACACTAGAGCGATAGCTGGCTGGGCCCTCGCCGAAAAGGTTCACGGAGTGGCCTGATGGATCTGCCGGCGGCCGGACCGACCTCGAGAATGCCACGTGTGATCCCGTGCCAACACCGCGGATGATGTCTTCGTGAGTCCCATTGCGCTCCTGTCGACGCTTCCGCTTCGCTCGAGGCAATGGGTGTCCACGGCGAGGCCGCCCGGAAGGCGCTCGCCGCAGCGCGGAGGTCTCTCGCGGCCGGCGTCAGGCCGCCAATGCTTCATCGAGCGGGTCGTCTTCGGCACCTCGCGCCCGGCTCTCACGAGCCAGACGGACCCTCATCCTCTGGCAGAGGATGGAGGCGAGCGTCTTCTCTTCTCCAGCAGCTCGTCGTACACGTTCTCCAGCCCGCGGCGCACGACCATGCCGAAGTCAAACCCTTGCTTGATGGTGAACATCAGCGACTCGATCGCCGAACGCAGGTCACAGGCCTCGGCGTACGCCTCACTGTCCAAGTCGCGCTTCTCCGTGAGCCTCTTGCCCTTCGACCTGTTGATGCTCTTCACCTCGATCTTCAGCGCCTTCAAGAGCGCCATGTTGGCCGCGCTGGCGTAGCCGTCGTCGAGGATCACCACGCGCGGCGTCTTGCCCGTCCGCCGCATCACCTCCTTGAGCATCGGGTCCAGCTGGCCCGAGTCCGACGCGTTGCCCTGCGGCAGCAGCAGACCCGTGATGAAACCCGAGCGGCTGCAGGCGAGCTGCGGCTTGTACCCGATCACCGGGTCGCGCTGTCCCTTCGCGATGTACCCCACGTCCGGGTCCGAGGTGCTCAACACCTTCTCCGCCATCGGGATCGTCTCCCCGCCGACCACGCGCCGCGTGCAGTTCTCGATGACCTGCGCGAGCGTGCGAAGGTCCTCGCGGAGCCGCTGCACCGTGCGCTCGGCGATCGCGCGGCGACTCGGGGAGACGTCCAACGCGGCGCACTCTGCGGCCACTCGCGTGATCTCGTCGGACAACAGCGGGTGTGCATTCCCCGCGTGCGCGAGGAGCTTCGCGTAGCGGCGGCGGCGCGTGCGGGCGCGCTAGACCTTCTTGCCTTTCTTGCCGCCGGTGGAGAGATCGATCTCGCGATCGAGGGTGTCCATCGCGGCGAGCAGGCGCTGCACCGGGCGAGCGTCGAAGGCCGTCAGTCCGACGCGACCGAGCGCGGCGCCGACCCGGAGCATGCGCGCGACGAGCGCGACCATCGTCCGCGAGTGGGTAGGCCAGGCGACGTTGCCCTCGACGGCGGTGCTGTCCTGCAACATCACGTCGAAGTCGTCGACCTCGTCCGCGAGGGCCTGCCGCACCTGCCTGTTGAGGAGGAGCGAGCGGGTCTCGTTGCTCACAGCGTTGACCAGCTCGGTGAGCGTGCTGCGCCCCGGCATGGAGATGCCGTGGTTGGTCTGCTCTTCCGTCGTGCGCGGCGGGGGGACGGTCACGTGCCCGAGCGGCCGCGCGAGTTCGCCTGCGTCGAGGCGCCCGCGGGTCTCGGCCCAGTACCGGGTCTCGAGCTCGAGGTACCGCTGGCGGGGCCAGTACGGCATCACCCGGATGACCTCGGCGAGGTAGCTCTCGGGGTCGAGCCCGTGGAGCTTGCAGGAGGCGACCAGCGAGAAGAGGTTGTCCGCCACGACCACCCGACCCGAGCGCTCGCTCCAACTCCGCGACGCGCTCGGTCAGCACCCGCACGGCCTTCGTGAGCGAAGCGTTCTCCGCTTCCAAGGCCCCAACGCGAGCGGTCTGCTCGCGGATCACTGCGAGAGGGTCCACCACCAGCTCCGAGTGCCGAACAGACCGCTCAGGTCGTCCTCCAGCCCTCGCCTGATCGGGCGGCTTGCGGGGTGGACAGACAGAGCCCCGCTGAAGTAGCTGAAGTGCCGTGACCAAGCGCTGATGAAAAGATGGCGCGGTCCGGAGAGAAGTTCGCGCCTGGGACGGGCAGAGGTATGCGGCCCGTTCACAGCGACGCCGAGAAAAAAGCCAAGTCATAAGTAGCTTATGGAGCCGCGCTGTACGGCGCCCAGCGTGGGGCAATAACGTGGGATTCGAAAGGAGGTGCCTGTGGACGTAGGCGCTTCAGGGAAGTTTCCGACGGCGATCGACATCAACCCGACCGCGAGGTGCAACCTCCAGTGTTCATTCTGCTGGGGGCCGGACCACGCGATCCCCGATGGTCTGACGCTGGGGCAATGGAAGGACGCGCTCGGGTTCTTCCGCGCCAGGGGCACCGTCGGCGTGGTGGTCACAGGCGGCGAGCCCTTGATTCGCGAGGATCTCCCCGCGATCCTCGCGCACGCCAAGGCGCTGGGGCTACACGTCACCCTCTCGACCAACGCGTTGCTCCTCAACAAGCGGCATGAATCTGTGCTGTCGTTCGTGGACGAGATCGGTCTTCCGCTCGACGGGTCCTCCGCCGAGAACAACCAAAAGATGCGCCGCGGGACGCAGCGCAGCTTCGGGGCGGTGATTGACGCCCTGCCGCTGGTCAGGGCCCGATACCCCAATATCGAGATCACGATCCGGACTGTGGTGAGCCGGGTGAACATCGCGGACATCGAAGACCTGGGGCGCTTGCTCGAGGGGAGGGCTGACTACTTCGACCGCTGGAAGCTTTACCAGTTCACGCCGTTCAGCATCGGCGAGGCCCATCGCGACGAGCACGCGATCACCGATGGGGAGTTCCTCGCGCTCATGGAACGGGTGCGACGGCTCGATGGGCTCGGGGGTCGGGCGCTCGGCCAGATGGGCGGTGACGCCAAGGGGCGCTATCTCTTCGTCGGGCCCCTCGGCGACGTGTACGGGGTGAATGATGTTGGCACGTACGGCATGGCAGGCAGCCTGCTTAACGACCCGCCCGAAGCGCTCGCCGCGCGCATTCTGGCGTGCGTGGATCAGGGCCGCAACACTAGCCACGCGAAGTCGCCAGTCTCGCTCCGAGTCCTTTCTCAAACCTGACCAGCTCCGAAAGGTAGCGGTGGTATCCGTAGTTCTCGGCGAGTTCCTTCGCTTGCGACACGGTGCGCTCGGCGGTGGTCACCGAGCGCCCGTCCAGCTCCGACTCGACCATCGCCCGGCTGCGCAGCAGTTGGATCTCGCGCAAGGGCTGCCGGCCGATCCCGTCCGTCGCGAGAGCGTGGTAGCGCTGTGCTTCCTCCATGATCTCCGGGGCCGCGTCACTCTTCAGAAGTGCGTGGCCCCGGGCGAGCCCCTCAAGAACGTAGGACGCGGCAGCGTGCGTGCCGTATGCCTCCTTCTGCAATAGTCCGCGAATGCGTCCTTCCTGCTTACGAAGTTGGTCCTCTTGACCGAGAGTCCCCATCGAGATGGCAAGGGCGCGGCTGACGTCGAGAGTCCACGTGGGATCGCGGATCGTCGTGCGGGCGCGCTCGTTCAGTCGGAGGCTCTCCCGCTGGCCACCCGCCATGTAGCTGATGCACGCCCGGGTTGTGTCAGCGTACCCGTGGATCTCCCCGTCGCCCAGGTCCTCTGCGATCTTATCCAGTCGATCGGCGATCCCGGCCATTTGGCGTGCTGCATCGGACGCCGACATGCATTCGCACAGAATGCGTCCTTTGGTCACCAGGACCTGCGCGACGAGTTGGAGGGCTTTGGTACGTTGGGGAGCGCTCAGTAACTGGTCGTCCCGCACGAGGTTCCCTCGGACGATGTCCGCCTGCTCGAGGGCGATCAAGGGGGCGCTGAACCGCGAACTGCGGATGGTCTCTAGCATCTGCGTCGCCATGTTCAGCATGGAGTCGAAGAAGCGATCGGGCGGCTCGAGGGTAGGGTCTGCGGCGGCGTACCCTGCTGCTTTCCTCAGGGCACCGGGATCGAGCTCGAGTTCGCGTGCGATGAGGTCGAGGTGGGCGGGCCGCGGCCTCGTGTGGCCTCGTCTCCACGAACTCACCGCTGGCTGGCTGACGCCGCAGGCGGCCGCAAGTGCGCTCTGCGACACCTTCCGTCGACTCCTGCCGAGGAGAACGGCGAGTTCTGCGAAGGGAGGGGTCGACCCGAGATGCGAGAGTGGCAAGGTGTCCTCCGAGGTGCGTGGAGTGGTCCGCCTCGCAGAGTAGCCTGCCCTGCCGAAGAGCTCCAGCCCAGGTAGCCGTCCGCCTGCCGTCCCGGCCCCTTCGAGGGGGAGAGCGATCGCGTTCTGCCGCGCGTTGCGAGCACGATCGGCGCGTGAAGCGCTTTCATGCCGATCTTCCGACCGCGTTGGGCGGCCACGGACACGAGGTCGAACGTTCGGTGTGCGCCGTCGACGAGCAATCGTGCGAGTGCGAGCTTCGGCGCGGCCAGTTGCTGGGCACCCTACGGGCCATCAACTCTCGCCCGTTCAACCTCCTTTGGACCTGATGGCGGGACTGACGCATCGGGGCGTCGCGCTCCGAGATATAGAGGCACCGGCGCACGGCGCGTGGTGCCCGGAGTCACAAGACCCTCATGCGACGAGCAAGTCGAGCGGGTGCGGAGAGGCCTCGTTCATGTAAAAACCCGCACGCGCCATCGGCTCTCAAGTCGTGCCGATCGGCGGCCCGTTCGGCTACTTCTGGCAGGAGGAGTCGCCCATCTGGGTGTCGATTTTGGACTTGACTTCCCGCATGGTTTGCAAGAAGGCCCGTTCCAGGTCAACGTCAACCGCCTCGGCGATCGTGAGGATCGACCACAGACAATCGGACAGCTCGTGCTCAATGCGACTGAGGTCCGGAGTGCCGGTCCGCAGATGGCTTTGAATCATCAGCAGCTTCGTCAGATCACCGACGTCGCAGGCGAGCCCTTGGCAGTATTCCAGTGCCCCCCATCTGCGACGCCCGGCCGTTTCGTTCGCGGCGTCGTATGACGACCGAAGCTCAGCCGCGAGTGCTTTGAAATCGTTTAGTGTCATGTTGGGGGTTGGTGTGGGAGCCACGCTTTGTCGCCCATCATCTCAACCGCGGAGCGGCGGTGTCAAGAAGGGGGGCACCGAACGGGTCCGCGTCTCCGGCGGCCGCTCCCGGCCAGAGGCACGAGGAGGGAGCTCCGTCCCGCCGCGCCGTGCGATTCGCCGCTAGGTCCCGGAAATTGTTTGAAATTATTGCCATTTTGGCTCGACCCGCACCGGACCGAGGTGGAGAGGAACGCGGTCCGGCCGAGCCCGGGTGCCTCCCCGCCGGGCGCGCGGGCCTTTGGTCGTGGGGTGCGGTCGCTCCTCAGCGACCATCGGCGTACTGATGAGGGCGTGCGTGCAGACGACCTACCTTTTTCCCGTGTGGTGTCTGCGGAATGCGCGGGCCGCGGGCTCGAAGGTGGGATTGGTTCGCGGTCCCGGGCGGCGATCCTTTTCTAAGCAACGAGTCTGCCATCGGTCTGGACCACACGCTTCCCGATGTCTGCCGCCGTGAGTTCGATGACAATCGACTCGCGTATCTTGCCCTCGCCACGCCTCCGGGTACATTGCCCAAAGTCGATATCCAAGAGGAGGCGAACCGATGATTCAGGCGGTATTGCTCATGGGCGCGCCCGGCGTCGGCAAGACGACCCAGGCTCGCCTTCTCAGCGCATACTCGGGTTGGCCGCACGTCTCCACCGGCGACCTCCTCCGGGCGCTCCCTGCGGATTCGCAGGAGGCGAGCAGGTTCCGCGAGCGCGCCGTCGTCGGCGGGTTGGCCGACGACGACCTCGTCGTCGGCGTGTGGGAACGTTGGGCGCGGGGACTGGCGAGCCGTGGCGTCGCTGACCTGACCGCAATCCTGGACGGCTTCCCGCGGACGCACGCCCAACTTCAACCGCTCTATCGGCTCACGCGCCCTGCTGCCATCGTGTACCTCACGGGCCTTGGAGACGACGAACTTGTGACCCGAATGTCCCGCCGCTCGAGGATCGAGAGTCGAGTCGACGACGGCGAGCGGGCGGCGTTGGAGGAGCGAATCGAGCAGTTCCGTGAGTTCACTGCACCGCTGTCATTCCAACTGACCGGCGCGGCCCTGATCGCCGTGAACGCCGTAGGATCGGAGCGCGAGGTCTGCGGGCGAGTTGCGAACGGCCTGCGCAACGTGGGGTTGCTGCCGGACCGCGGCGGCTCCTTGGTGGGCGGGTGCCTGGGGGACTTTGAGGACGTGGCGATGCCCCGCTTGCTTACAACCGGGTGAGGTCGCGGCGAAGGCGGGGCTCGGCGTCGAGAGGTTGAACGTTTCCCGGCGACGCCAGGCGCCCCCGGAAAGTAGCCTCCCGTACCCCAGGCAGACGCCTGCGCTCGGACAGGACTGGGGACGTGCGCCCCAGCTCCGGGTCGGCCGCGCCCCGGTCCATTGCGAAAGAATCCGCTTGGCTAAGCAGGATGGCATGAGTCTTTTCCCACCACTGCCTGAGGCGGGCGATGCGCCGCCAGTTCCTGCTCAACCTCATCTGCTTCGCGGGCTGCATCGAGGGGCTCTTCTTCTTCGGCGCCTGCGCCTACGTGTACTTCCTTCGCTCGCGCGGGCTGCTGGACGGGGTCGCCGCGGTCACCAACTGGGTGTTCCGCGACCAGAGCGCCCACATGGCCTTTGCCTTCGAGGTCGTGGATACGCTGCGGCGGGAGGAACTGGGCCTGTTCGTCGAGGACCTCGCGCGCTCGGTCGTCGCGATGCTGGAGGAGCTGCCCCGAACGGACGCCCGGCCCGGCCGGAGGTCACCGCGCTGTCAAAGCGCTTCCCGTCGGCCTCGTTGCAGAAACTTGACAAGGCGGCGTGTCTCCTCGTGCCGAAGACGTCTCCGGGCGCACGGGGCCGTGGTAGCACCCGGGACGTGGCTCTCTCCCGGTCGGAACAGATGGCGCGCATCCGTGGGAGCAACACCTCCCCCGAGATCCGACTGCGCCAGGCTCTTTGGGCGCGAGGGCTCCGCTATCGGCTCCACGCTCCGACGCCCGTCGGGCGCCCGGACATCGTCTTCCCTGGGAATCGGCTGGCGGTGTTCGTTGACGGATGCCAGTGGCACGGATGCCCGGATCACTATGTCTTTCCTCGAACCCGTCGGGAGTTCTGGGGAGAGAAGCTGCTGACGAACTTCCGCCGGGATCGCCGGCAGACGCTCGAACTCGAACGGCTCGGCTGGCGAGTGGTCCGGCCATGGGAACACGCCGTTTTCGTCGATCTCGACGGAGTCTGCCGGATGATCGAAAGGATCTTCCGTGGCGAGCAATCCCCCACCGACCTCGCCGCGTGGCACGTCGTCGCGATTGAACCCCTCCCCGGCGGCTTCGACATGGAACGCCGGCACCTCGAGGATCTCAGGGATCCAGCGAAGAAAATGGCGATCGAGCGGGTGCGCTCGACGGCAAAATGGTCCTTCCACCCAGGTACTGCGCAGGTCCGGGCCACGGTTGCCACCGTACCGGAAGACGAGACATGAACACGCCCGTCGGCCGTCCAGGCCGCTCTCACGACAGTGACAAGGTTCGGAGCGCCGCTCCAGATGCCCAGAAGATCATGGAGCAGGTCGCGAGACGGATCGCAGCTCGCCACCTGTCCGAAACCGTGGCGGCGCGTGAGATCGGCATCGGGCTCGGCTCAATGTCACGCCACCTTGCAGGCGACTACGTCCGCAGTGATTCGCTGGCAAAGTACCGGCTGTGGCTCGACGGAGTCGCGAGGACGTCTGGCGGGCAACAGCTGGCGCTCATCGACGCCCCAGGGCCGAAGGTCGAGGATGCATCCGACGACATCGATCCTCTGATGGCGCCGGGGCGGCCGCAGGCTCCGCACCGGGTCGTGGATCTCTTCGGAGGCTGCGGGGGACTCTCCCTTGGTTTCGAGCTTGCCGGCGGCGGCGGACTGTTCCGAACGAGCCTCGCCATCGATGTCGAAGAGCCAATGGTCCGGGTCTTCAACGCGAACCATCCCTCTCCCGGCGGGAGCGCGCCCGTCGGTCGCCAGGCGGACCTCTCGGAGTTCATGAACGAGGCCGAGGTCCTGGCGTTCTACCTCGATCATCTGGCTCGACTGGAGAGTGATGTCGATCTCGGTCGTCAACTGACCGAGCTCGCGCCCATGGGCCTCGATGGCTTTCGCGCGCGGATCGATGAACTCGACCGCGAGTTCGTTGCGGACCTCACCCGGATCCGAGGGTCGGAGCAGTTCCGACGTCAATACGGTGAGGTTTCGAAGGCGGCACTCTCACAGACGTCGGTGCTCGGGTTCCACTCCGCCCTCAAGCTTCCCCGACCCGGCGGTGGAGAACCCGACTTCCAGCCTCCCCTATGGGGGCTGCGGGGGGCCTCACCGCGTCCTCCCGTTTCGCACGTAGGCACGAAGACGCGCGAGGCATCCTCCTCGACGAAGGCGTCCGAGGCGGAGGCCGAGCGCCTCTGGGCCTCCGAGCTCACCAAGCTGGAACAGCGTGCGAAGGGCAGCGGCAACGGGCAGCTGGCTTCCGCCGCGCAGAAGATCAACGAAAGCCTCGAACTCCTCACTGGCAGCGCCTATCAGGAGGTGAGGCGGGCCTGGGTCCGATGGCGTGGACGACGGGACGCGCTCCGGCGCTCGTACTTCGAACAGGACGACCTTCTTGAGCAGCTCCGGCGCGCGTACACCGAGGATCGACGCGTCCAGGTGCTTCTGGGCGGACCACCGTGTCAGGGCTTCAGCCGCATCGGTCGCGGGAAGATCCGCAGTCTTCGCGAGCAGAGCGTTCACGTGCAGTCCGACGACAAGGCCGGAGACAAGCGTAACGAGCTGTTGCTCCAGTACGTGCTCTTTGTCGCCGCGCTCGCACCTCGGGCGTTTCTCTTCGAGAACGTCCGCCACTTCCAGGCCGAGGTGCGAACGCCGGAAGGGACCTTCAAGGCGACCGAAGTGCTCGCCGAGGCGATCGCGGACGTCTCATGCAGCGGGCTGCGGTACGACGTCCATAGTCGCGTGGTGATGGCGGCGCAGCACCTCGTACCGCAGACGCGCGAGCGCTTCTTCATGCTCGGTGTCCGGGAGGATGTTGCGAAGATCTCGGAGCGGCTGAATGCTCCGCGCTGGTGTCTCGCGCTCCCCCTACGGAGGCCGGTTCCCCTGAAGATGGCTCTGGATGGATTGCCCGAGCCCACGGTGGTCTCCGCCGCGACCGATCGAAGCGACGGGATGCAGCGGAGGACGACGGTCGAGGATGTGCGCATCGACGGTGAGAGCGCGAGCAGTGCGTACCTCGACTGGATCCGCCAGACGGCCCCCGTCGATCGCGGCGGACGCGCGCCGCGCACCGTCGACGCGCACTGCGCGCGCGACTCCCGATCGGACGATCGGGCGTTCTTCGAGATGCTGGGGCCGGGCAAGCGCTGGATGGACTACCGCTGCGACGACAACCCCATTGTCGAGGACCTGGCCCGGCTCGTGGCGTGGGCCGCAAAGGAGAGCAAGGGGCGCCCGCTCCCGGGCGGTCTCGACCGCTCCCGACTGGAGGAGCTGGCGGAATCGCTGGATGGTTCGCTCAGTCTTCGCCTTCTGCTCGATCGGATTCCGGCCAGTCCGGGCGAGGTACGCCATCACCTCGCGGTGCCCAGCTACCTCAAGAAGCGCGAGGGAAGCCACGGAGACTGGCTCGCGCGCCTCGACGCGGAGACGCCCAGCAAGACGATGGTCAGCCACATGGGGAAGGACACCTACGCGTTCATCCACCCCTCGGCGCCCAGGACCATCTCGGTGCGGGAGGCTGCCCGGATCCAGACGTTTCCGGACTGGTTCGACTTCGGGAGCGTTGGGCTGGTCGACGGATACCGGGTCGTCGGCAACGCCGTACCTCCACTGCTGAGCGCCCAGTTCGCTCTCCGAGTCGCGGCGATTCTAGAGAGCGCCATTGAGGGCCGTGAGGCCCAGCCGACGACGTCCGCCCGTACGGGAGAGCGCCGCTAACAGCCGACCGAACCTATCCGACGAGAGAGGCGATGAACTGCGCGAATCGTTCCCGTGCCTCCAGGCGTGTGGAGCGCACGGGAGACACAAGCCTGTCGATATCGGCGGCAACGACGGTGATGGATTCATCTCCGTCCGAAGATACATTGAATGTCCTGTTCCAGCCCTCGGTCATCCATTCGAGCCGTGGGTAGAGAAGGACGCCCTTCGGGGTTCCCATCAGTCTCATGTACGCCAGGATCTGGTAGACATCGCCTGGAAGGACTCCAAACCTCGGCGGCGCGTTAGAAAGCGCCTTCCACTTCGCGTCGGCTACTACGACCCGACCCTTGGCGGCCCCGATCACGATATCGGGTATGACCCCGAGCGCCTCATCGTCGCCATGCTTCAACAGGCAGAAGGACTGATTCCGATCCCTGCATGCATGCGGAGGCTTGAGGTGGTTCGCAAGAACCTTCCGCAGGATCCTCTCGAACAACTTGTTCAACGGGAAAAGAAGGCTGGGCTGGCCGGTCTCTCCCGTCCGAGTCGGATCCGAAACCTCTCCCTCCACGACCAGCGACGCGTACTCCACGAGCGCGGCCCAGTCTGCTTCGTATCGACCGAGTTGCACCCGAGACACCAGGGAAGCGTCGAGCACGAAGTCCTGTACGGCCGCAAGTTGATCCAGGCAAGCATCGAGGTCACGGCGCAGCCTTACGGAGCGCGTTCGATTCCAGAGGAAGCGTGCAAGTGCTTTGAGCAATCGGGACAGATCGTTGTCCACGTTGAGCGGACAGTGGACGACCGGGATGTGGTGACGCATCACCGGACTCTGGCGGGCAAGCTGATTGAACAGGATGCGCCCGCGGATGACGGGGCTCACTTCAGCGACCGGCTGATAGCGGCGCGGGAGTGTCGCGCTGACGCGCCTGACGAGTTCGTCCGCCGCACGTCGCTCCACGACCTCAAGGACGTCCATCGACGACGACGACGCACTTCCACCCGGAATCCACCCGATCGCCGCCTCGTCACCCACGCAGTCCAGGAGGTTGTAGAGAAACGTGCGGGCCTGTTCGATCGTCTCGACGCCGTAGGACTTGGGCAGGATCTCCACGCGAACTCCACCCAGATCGACCGCGCCGGCGAACTGCCGGGCGAACAATCGACCGGAACGGGTCTCGAACGCGGGTGATCTCCCGATGCGGAGTCGGAGCAGCCGGGCCTCCCGCTGAGCCCGACGTCCGTCCCCGGGAAGTTTCAGCAGTTGATTCTCGAAGATCGTGATGGTGGACGCCAACGATCACACCATGCTTCCCAGGGCCGCTGCGAATGCCTCCGAGGAGAACTTCTGGGAGTGGGGATCCCACCATTCCGCTGGCTCTGCCATCATCTCCTGGTCCGCATCGACCAGTTCATCGAAACGAGAGATCTCGTCATCATTGAAGGAGTACGCGCCGAGCAGCTTCTCCGTAGCAGGTGGGAACGACCTGCCCCGGGTACCCAGCGCCAGCTCGATCTTGCGAAGATCTTCATGAAAATATTCGATCAGCAGGGGGAGGATTCGAGTTCGAAAGACGTGCGCGATCGCCTTGAGACGGCTCTCCGCGGATTCATCAAGGCCCAGACCCGCTCTCACTCCGTCAAGGGTGTTCGCCATGAGCATCGCATGGCCCAGTCGGTGATCGCGGCTCCGCAGGATCGCGATACGCCGATTCACGCCCGTCAACACCGCCTTCAGATCGACGCCCCCGTAGTCCGCAGGGCACAGGTCCGGATTCGGAGGGACGGCCTGGAAGGCGAAGCGCCGGCGCATCGCGTAGTCCATCGCAGTGATGGAGCGATCGACGGTGTTCATCGTGCCGATGACAGACAACGTGGAAGGGACGCCAAAGCGATCATCGCCCGAATACGGAAGATGCACCCTCCGCTCCTCAAGGGCACCGATGCGTTTGTCCGGTTCGAGAAGCGTGATGAGTTCGCCAAATACGCGTGACAGATCGGCCCTGTTGATCTCATCAATCACGAGACACGAAGGCACGGGCTCCGGCGGGGTGTCGGCCTGCTCCTTGATGAACGCATAGACCGCCCCGAAGTGGGCGCTATTCGACAGGTCGCTGGAGGAGACCCCGAGCAGCCTGCCGACCATGCGCCGGAGTTCTGTGGTCGAGACCTCGGTGTCGCCAGCGAGACCATAGGCGGAAGGCTTCACCTCCTTCCCCTTGCCAGGAATGGAGAACACCTTCGGGTCCAGCCCCTGCGCCGCCGCCTTCTCGATGACACTCCTGATGACGAACTTCTCCTGCTCCTCGCTGACCTCGTCCGCGCGGTCCGGCCTGACTCTGAGAAACCATCCCTGATCGTTGGTACTGATGACCTTGTAGGTCTTGCTGCCTCCGATGGCGGGCACTTCTGCGCCCTCCGGCGGGCCGAAACGGTCCGGGAATCCTGCTGCCAAGTCACAGATCTGACGGAAGGGACCCTTTCGGACCTCGAATGCGACCGTGACGCCGTCACCCTTTCGAACCGGACGAAACCCCTCGACGAAGTCCTCGTAGGAGTAGCTGGGATGGAACGTCACCCACTTGATGCGCCCCGCAAGGACCAGTCTCGCGTGGGCATCAAGGATGCCTTTGTCGTCGAGCGCCCCGCTCTTCCACTGCTCGTATGTCTCTGGCTCGACCGCGGCGACGGCCTCCCTCGCCGCGAGCCAGGTCTTCCCCGTTCCGGGCGGGCCGTGCAGAATCTTCATCGTCGGTGCGATTGTCACGAATACACCTCGTTTCACTCAGTCGTTTCTGTTCAACGGCCGACGGCGGCAGAGGGACTCCCTCACCGCAACCTACAAGAGTCGCACGTCGTATCGGCCTGCCCCTTCTACCGACGCGGTGCGGACCTCACGCTCACAGGAACGGCTTGAAGACGCATCCACACACCAGAGACATCGTCGGCGCCGTGGCTCCTCCAACTCAAGCGCAGCTACAAGAGGGGGCCCGCACTGTTCAATCCATCAATGAACTGATCAACCGTGCCATAGTTTCTGCTTCCAAGGAGCTTGCAGGCCCTGGTGATCACGTCCTTGGCGGGCTTGGACAGATCGGTCCTGGCCACCACCGTAGCCTTGTCTGCCTCAGGCCAGGACAGCGGCTTTCGAGTGAGCAACTCACACAGAATGACTCCAAGCGAGTAGATGTCGGTCGTGGCATCAGCCTTCGCACGACCGTAATGAACGTCGAGGGGAGTGTAATCCTTTGTCCCTCCGGCGAACGTGTTCACCCCGGCCTTCGTCAATAAGCCGCTCTCCGCGATATGAGCGATCCCCAGGTCGGCGATCTTGAGCGCCCAATCCGAAGCCTCAGAAAACAATATGTTCTCAGGCTTGAGATCGCGGTGATAAGCCTTGTGATCGTGCAAGACCCGCAGGCACTCGGCGACTTGGACGCAGATAGTCCTGACCGTGACTTCGTCAAAAACCGGACCTCGACTCCTCGACGCGGAGGTCACGCTATGGATTCGCTGCCGAAGGCTGCCACCATGGAGCAGTTCAAGTTCCATGAAAGGCATGGTGTCTTCGATGCCGTAGTTCCTGACCGCAACGATCTTGTCTTCGTATTTGATGGATAGGCGCGCGTGGGCAGCGGCCTCTCGAAAGAAAAGCGTTCGAGCCTCCGGGATGACGAAGGTCGGGTTGATCGTCTTGATGGCGACATCTCGGTCGTAGAGAAGGTCGTGAGCCTTCAACACGACACCCATGCCTCCCGACCCGAGAATCGACGATCGATCTGGTGCGATCTCGTAGCGGCTGAGCTCAGGCACGATTGCTCCGGCGATGACCTTCGGCATGTCAGCTACCTCCTGTCAGTACGTCATTCCTACCCCGGACGCCTCAAACTGCGAGACCGTAGGCGTAGGAGGGTCGCACCGGATCGCGTGGAGCAGCAAGCGCAAAGTTGGCACACGTGGCCCAATACCTCTGCCCAAAACAATCGATCGATCCTCAGATCGTCCCGCCCCAGGCCCGTACACGAGCGATCACTCCGGCTCGATCGCTCCGGCCCCGCTCGGAACGCCTGGTCCGGGCGGGACTACCGCGCCGGGAGGCACGGGCACCGCGGGTCCATAGTTCGGAACCTCATGCGTCGGGCGACCGGGGAAGTGGTAGATTCGCCAGAGGTATGAACAACCCTCGGCATATATCCCGTGGTTCAACCAGCACGCCCAGCGATAGTAGTAGCGGGCGCGGAGTTCGTCGTGTTCCGTGCGTTCGTAGTGATGGCCAAGACCGTCGCAGCCGACAGAGTTTCCCGCACCACACGACCGGATGAGCAGTTGAATCGCGCGCGGTCGGTCCTGCGCGACGAAGATCTGTGAGCCGTTTCGAGAGCCGTCATAGAGGAGGCGCGCGAGGTTTGCACAGGCCAGCATGTCGCCTCGCCGGCAACCTCGTTCGTCCCCATAGGCCATGCTCCCGCGTGAGGTCGTCGGCGGAGGCGAGGGACTGTCCTGCGCACGGACGTGGCCTGAGATCGTGTAGACGATGGCGGCAAGGATCTGGGAGCGCGTCTTCATCAGCACGGTGCTGCTGATCGTATCACGGGCGAGAGTCGGTCACGACGACGACCGCGCTCACGCGCCCGCCGACCGCACTGTCGGTCGGGGATTCTCTGCCGCGGAGACTGTGACCAGCGCACGAACACCTTCGAGAGCGATCACCGTTGCCCGCGCGAACTACGCCTCCAGCTCCGAGGACTCCTGGGATTCGGAGGACGCGTCTCCCAGACCACCGGTGATCCACGCGATGACCTCGGCTCGTTCAGCCGGAGAAAGGTCGAGCCCCATGTTGTCCGAGAGGCTCAGCAGATTCTCGCAGAACGCGCTCGCGAGCTGCTTCGAGTCACGCAACGCCGGGTCGCCGGTGAGGAGCGACGCGCGGCGATACCAGATCCCCTTGAGGATGAAGTTCACGTCATTCCGCGAGATCGTGTAGCCGCGCTCTGCACAGGCGTCGCGTACCGCCTTCGACGTCTCGAGAAGGTGGTAGGCGCCGCCCCAGAGCACGGCCTCGATCGCCTCAAACACGCTGGCGTACTCCGCCGCCGTCCTCCGCGGCGCGCCGGTCTGCTGGGAGACACGCTCGATCGTGCTCGACGGTGGGCTCTCGGCCTGGGGCGCGACCGGCGGAGTGTGCCGGGCGGGATCGTAGACGAAACCGGCGGCCACGTTTGCGACCAGGAACCCCGTCCCTGCGAAGCTCTCGATGCAGCGTTTGAAGGTCCCGAGACCGAGCCAGTTCGAGTCGCGGAGGCTGTCCCCCAGGGTCAGATCGAGGAGATGCGCGAGCCGGGCGAGCGGGATGGGTTGCGGAGCGCGGGCAACGATCTCACGGATCTCCTGGCCGACCCTCTCGCGTGGGACGGAACCACCGTCGGGCCCGACGTCCGCGGCCGAAGCCTGGGCGAGGAACGGTGCCACCGCTGCTCCGTCGAGCCGAGCCGCACGGGACGGCTGCGCCTCGGCCACCGGTGAGAGAGGGCCCGCCAGGGTCCGGATCGTGATGGGTCGTGGCGCCGGGGGTGTCGCCGCAGGGGCGGGTGCGGACGCGAATCCGAGCCCCTTCTCCACGAAGTCATCGGAGCGGATGACGTAGTCGCTCGCCCCTTCGAACGCCGCGGAACTCGGGCCGACCGTGAGGATCACGGTGCGACGATCGAACGCGCGTAGACGGAGAAGGACGGGACGGAAGTCGGCGTCGCCCGAGAAGATGATGAACTCGTCGATGTGGGTGACGTTCGCGAGCGTGTCGAGGACGTCCATCACCATGTGGATGTCGGCGCTGTTCTTCCCCTGCATCGTCACGCTCGGGCAGTCGATCACCCGGAAGGCCGACGACGTGAACGCCGACCGGAAGCGCCCGTGCGGGCTCGGGTTCAGGTAGCAGTTCCGGATGAGCGTCCGGCGCTTCCGATGAGCCCCCTCCTCCTCGTCGTGTCGGAGAGCGGTCGACTCGAGCCACCTGATCCAGCGGCCGGGATCGTTCGCGAAGCGGAGCGCGACCGCCTCGCCGACCTCGTTCCGGAGAGACAGAAAGATGTTGTCGAAGTCGACGAAGAGCGCCGTTTTCATGCTCGCATTCCCTCCAAGGACGAACCGATCGTAGACACCCTCGCGGCTCGCCTCAAGCATCGCGTCGATCCCCTCAGCACCCGTCGTCGCTCCCACCGCTCCACCCGAGTCCCCCTCCCACCGCTTCGGCGCGATTCATCGCCTTCTCGTCGTCATGGGAACGCGCGTCCTCCAGCACCCGCTCCACGACGACGGCAGGAATCCTCTCGAGGAGCGCACGCAGCTGCACCTCGTCGAGCGCCCCGAGGCGCTCCCGGAGGACGGGCTCCGACGTGGCGCGACGCCCCTCCCGTTCGCGCTCGTCCACTACCCGGGCGCGCGCCTTCACCCAGCGCCGCTCGACCTTGTCGAGCGAGCTCCGCGCACGCACGACCGTTTCAAGGATCTCCGTCAGCGCGTCGGTGAAGCCCCGGTCCCCGTCGTGCCCGAACACGTGCGCGTGCTCGTGGAGGAACGTCGCGAGCGCCAGCGCGAAGTCCCCCTCGAAGAGACGCTCGGCGAGGAAGACCTCGCGCGAGCGGTAGCTCCGCCCCTTCCTGAGCGCGCCCAGCACCTCGTCGGTCCTCGCGACGAGGTAGGTCGTGCGGTCCTTCGCAAAGATGGCGTGGACCTCCGGGGCCAGGTCTCGCAGCACCAGCACGAGCAGGTCGATGGCCTCCCGCTCGGCGCTCGTCGGCGCCCGGCGGCTCTCTTCGAGGTTCGTCTGTTCCGCCTTCTCGAGGTGGGCCCGTGCGTTCCCGACGCCGAACTGCGCGAAGTATCCCGGGAGCGCCTCGCGCCCCTCCTCCTGCCAGCGTTTCTCGACGGCCTCGAAGCGCAGGTGCTCCGAGGCGTTGTTCGGGTGCGCGCGGGCGTAGAAGCGATCGCCGAACACCTTGCGCGCCGTGGCTTCGGGCCACGCGTTCCAGAACCGGCCAGCCTCCGAGATCGCGGCGAGCAGGGCGTGCCCGCGGGACCAGACCGGGCGCGCGGCCTCGACGATGATCTGTTGCGCGTCACGCACGCCCTTGAGCGCGCTCCGAGCGAAGATCTCGTAGAAGATCTTGATCAGCTTCTCGCCGAACGCGTTGCGGTCCCGGTCGCTCTGGATGAGCTTCTCGATCCGCGTGTACGACTTGTTGATCACGAGGACGACCGGGATGTCCGGGACGACGGCCCGCCGGAGGTTGCGGTAGAAGATGGCGCCCCGACCACGCTCGGGCGAGTCGTAGAGCACGAAGGCGCCGTCGTAGGACTCCCAGCGCTTCCTCCCCACGAGCGGGTTGCCCTGGTAGAGGAAGTGCGAGAGCCCGGTCTGCATCGCCGCGCGCAGCTTCGGCGGCGCATGGGGGAGGACGAGCTCGGTCCCCGCGAAGGGCTTCGACGCCCTGAACCAGTCGTAGACGAGCGGGCGGAGCTTCGTCTTCGCGACAGACTCGGCTGAGAGCCGGATGCACACGATCCGGTCGCCCGAGCGGGCCACCGGGTGGATGCCGAAGTCGCGGACGAGGCACATCGCGGCAGCCTTGAAGCCCTCGCCATACTGCCCGATGTTGGCGGCGGGGTCCTTCTCGCTCCCCAGGTAGAAGAGCTGCTCCAGATCGTGGGCGGTCGGCCCCGCGACGCGGACGACGGCGCTCGTGTCGATGATGTCGATATCGGCCTGGTAGGCGCGAACGCTTGCGAGAATGCGGGTCACCTCATCCTCGAAGATGTCCGTCGTCTCGGAGATGAAGATCGCCTCGTCGGCATCCGAGGTGGTAATGACCTCGTCGTCGCGCCCCTCGAACATGCCGGGGAAGCGCGCGAGGTACCCCGCCACCCTCGCCTCGCTGTCCCCTCCTTGGACGCCCGTCGCACCGATGCAGACCTGAAACCAGAGCGTCGCCTCGACGACGGCGCGTACCTTGGGCTCGGGCAGACCGGTCTCGGCGACCGCCCGTGCGGGGAGCGTAATCCCGTGCAGGGCCAAGGAGGGTCTCGGCTTCCAGACGTCACCGTCAGTGCTCTCCTCAAACCATCATGGGAAACGAAACTCACGAAATAACCACACGCGATTACCGAAACCCATCTTGAATCGGTCGATTCCGCTCGGGTGACCATCGAGTGCGCCCAGTGTCAGTCCACTCAGGTCAAGCCATCGCATTCCCCTGCGGCGAGCGAAGCGGATCGAGGAAGCGACCAGGCCGTTGCCCGCCCGCGTTGCGACACTCTCAGGAAAGGCAACACGCGTAGTTGTGGAGTAGCGAAGATTGATGATATCGCGACCAATCAGCAAGATCGCCACCGCAGTCACCCTCTCACGCCATCTCAGCACGAGAATCGCAGCGGCCCCATGCTCAAGCAATGCGAGAATATACGAGCGAAAGGCGACCATTTCCATGCCATCACGGAATTCCGGACCCGCTTCGAATGGCACCAGCGCATCTCCGATTGCCTCAGTTGCGCCGCCTGCCACCAAGCAGTCGACGCTGCATTCGCTAGCGTCGAAGCGGCGCAGCGCCCGCCTGCACGCTGAAGAATACTCCTGCGACAGCACCGACTCCGGCAGCGTCGTCGGCACGACCAGGGTGGCATACGCACTTCCAACAGGATCCGAGGGCAGTGGGGCCTCCCCCGCGAGCGCGGTCAGGCGAACCGATGCGGAAGTCTGAGAAGCCATTTCGCGCACCATCAGCGTGGCCGCACCAGCGCCCATCGAGGCCTCGCACGCGACCCACTGCGAACCGTTCATGGTGAAGGCCGCGACGGCGGAGACGCCAGCGTATGCGACGTGGCCCACTATCACGGGATGGCCCACCTCCACCTGAGCACGCAAGAACGCGGAGGTTTGATAGGGACTCCGAGGACTCGCACCAACCTCATCGCCATCGGTATGGGCGGCGTGCTCTTCAAGCGTAAGGACCCTAAATCGCCCTGGAGTCCGCATCAGCCTGAGCCCGAGCCCGGCAAGTGGGCGGCGAAGGCCAGTCTGTGGTCAATGATGTCGTCGGGGAAGTAAGAAACATCGTCTCCAGGGAATGGCAGTTGATCGGCCTGGAGCTGCACCACGGATCTAGCCGGCCAACGATGGAATGCTGCCTCCACCTCCTCTATAGGCGCAGCAATGGACCACACACACTCCCAGGACTGACCATCCGCTTCTGCAAGCGGAACCTTCAACGTCACTGCGTCGCGCGCCGCGCGGGCGACAATTCGCGAGCCCACCCCCGGCTCGAACTGCGAACGATACCGGTCCAGCGCGAGTTGCTTTCGTCGCCCATTGACAGCGATCACGTGCGGACTCAGCCATCGAGCCGGTTGAAGTTGCAGTTCCCTACCGCGAAGTAGGGAGGGCGATAGGCAATACGGGATGTCGCTGTAGAAGGCCACTTGAGACGGCGCAAGACTCCCTCGTCGAAGCAACCGCAACAATGCGTCACAGCAGGCGAGATGATCGACATGTAATCCAACTCCTAGCGGAGCGATCACGGTCGCGTAGGCCCCACGCAGGATGACTGCCTCGAGCGTATCCGCGAGTCGCTCCACTCGGGCGCTATCCAACTCGACGGGAGGCCAGCCAAAGACCGGTGGACCGCAGGAATCAGCCCCCATAAACGACACCTCTGCTCCGACCGAAAGCACATTGTGGCGCTCCTCGTCGAGCCACCTCCGATCGACCTCGCCCTCGACCTCTCGACAGAATGGATAGGCAATTGTAAAGCGCTCTCCAGGCCCACTTAGCAAGCCGAATACAGACGCAAATGCGTCATCAAAGTGGGGCGAGAGAACCAGGGAGTGCGTCATTTCGATAGACCGCGTACGACTCGACGAACACACCGACTCCCGACGTCACTCCACGATATCGAGCGAGTCCCTCGAATCCGGCGGCGTAGTCGGAGAGTATCCTCTGCGAACCATAGGCGCGAATGGCCCTGAGCTTCGTCTCGACCGTCAAAGTGATGTCGTATGCTGCAGCGGGACGCCGAATCGGCGTCCAGATCTCGTATCCTAGAATACCGGTGATTCGCGGCGCCGGTCCTCCCAATGCGCTGCGAAAACCAGATTCAGCCAGCCACGCTGCCTCGTTCGCAGCGCGGTGGGCTAACTGATGTTCGGGGTCGCGCTCGTCCTCGTGCGGAAGCAACAGCAATTTTGGTTGGAGTGAGCGTAGGCGCGAGACAAGCTGCCACGTGATATCAAGTTCACTCGCAGATTCCCGACAAGGGTGATTCAACGATTCGGTCTGGCGCGCTCCAAGAATGCGAGCCGAAGTCGCAGCCTCAGCAAGGCGAATCTCCCCCTCCTCGGAATCCGTGCCTTCGATCGGTGCGAACACCCAGAGAATGGCCAAGGCCCAGCCGTCAGTGACGAGTCGAGCGGCGAGGCCGCCGCACCCGATGGCCTCGTCATCGTGATGAGGTGCCACGATGAGCGCAAGATCAGTCATAGGTCGTCAAACCCCACGACAGCCGCAGCATTTCGCTCGATGTTCCGAGTTGATACACCAGATTCCTCAAGCACATGTACACAGCCGGGGCCGCACCCTTGGATCGCAGGGTACTCAGAACCGAGCGAGGAACCTCAGTAAGTTCGATCCCAAACCATTGCGCCCGCGCCAGACCGATCCCGTAGCGATAAGCACTGCGCAGATCCTCGCGAACCGACAACGCAGGATGGTGGATCACCGCGCTAAGCGCCCCGTGGATCGGGATGCCAGCACTGCGAATCCGAGCGTCCAAGTCGCTGTCCTCGCGCCAATACAGCCTCCGATCGAAGAAGTACCCGCCAATTCGCTCCTGAATGTGGCGACGGATAGCCAGCGGGGGTTTGTACGCTGTCAGCACGTCCGCGGTGTGGTGCTCGCGCGTCAGCGCTATGATGCGCGAGATCAGCGAGTCGCTCTCGAAAATGACGTGGCCCTTGACAACCTCATGCGTCTCCGCCGCGGCACGGAGCACAGAGAGCGCGCCCGGTGCGAACCGACAATCTGAGTCCATATAGACCAAGATATCACCGTTCGCGGCGACGGACCCCAGTTCAAGCGCGTTGGCTAGATTCGGCTCTGAAGTCTGGACGACGGTCGTGCGTGAGTGCCGTCGAGCCCAGTCCATGGCAATCTGCTCGACGGCCAACGACCCGCCGTTCAGGCTGATGACAACCTCGACCTCAGGGTCGTCGATCGACAGCAAACAGTCGTGCAACCGCTCATCGTCGCGGCAGGGAATGATCACACTCATCATCACGTCGGGTCTTCTGTCTGGCCGCGGTAGGTGAGCACTGCCACCATGTGCCGCAGCCGGCGGATGAACATGTTCGGGCGATACTGGTCGATCGCGTGATCCCGAACCGGGGCGTCCGCCAGGATGCGCCGGATGTCTGCGATGCTATACGGAGAGTAACGGTTGTCAGCGTGACACCACTCGCGGAAAGCCGAGTGATCCGGGACGATGGGGATGCAACCCCCGGCCACCGCCTCGATCGCAGTGATGCAGAGCGTCTCGGCGAGCGATGTCACAAGAACGTAGCCCGCGGTCCGGCACTGCTCATGGTACCGATCAGGTTCTCCCGTCGAGGGGACGCCGAGATAGCGCGACGCGTACCTCGAGAAGGTCGCTAGTTCAGGATTGCTAGTGTTTGACGCGCGCTCGAAACGGTACCCTTCGCTCGATAGCTGCCGACAGATCTCAGCCTCGAGCAGGAAATTCTTGTCAAAGTCCTGCCTTTGGCCGAGTAGAATCAAGCGCATATCTCGCTCCGCCGATGGTGGAGGTAACTCGAATCGACCCAGATCGAGTGGGTGGCCCAGCACCATCAGCTTTCGCGCGAGATCATCCCCGTAGGTGGTCGCGACTACAGAGCGGGCATGATTCGAGGGGGCGATGGCGGCGTCGGCCCAGACCAGTGTCTCCTGCTCCTCCGCTCTCTTCGCTACCATCCCTTCGAAGGGCGCGCTAAATGGTTGCGCGTAAAGGCCGCTGATCCAGACGAGACGGCGCGCGACGGTCTGCAACCGCTCCCGAACAACCCGGTCCAGGTGCGTTGTGGTCACAAGCACAGTGTGCGCTTTGGTCGCTTCCTCCAGGTCACGGGTGATCGGCAGTCGACACACCCCTCCGAGGACGCCCATCAACGACTCGTGCCACGAGGGCTGGTCCCTGATTGGATCAAAGATCACGAATGGTCGGTTGAGCAGGAAACGCTCGGGCTCGACGCTGCGGCGTCGAAACGTCGCGATCAGGGTGGGGAGCCCATGCTGCTCCCAAACACCCTGATACCAGGTCGTCGCCTCGATGGGTTCCGGCCGATCGATCTCGAACTCAGGATGATCAAGCATCGTCCCACGCCAGAGTTCGAACGCATCCGGGACATCGGTCGCGATTGTCAGCGTCGCGCCCGGCTTCATCACGCGCGCCAGCGCGGTGATCACTCGAGAATTGATCAGTTCCTTGTTCTCGAATCGCTTACGTGACACAGAAACGGGTGGAGGAAAGAGGAAATATGCCTGATCGACGGTCGCTGGGGCAAACAGGTCAAGGCCCCAACGAAGATCGACGGAGAGAAACCAGATGTTGCGAAGACAGCGAAGGCCCGCCTGGGCACAAGCATCGCGCAGCGACTTCTCGTGAACGTCAATGCCGACGAAACCGGACTCGGGGTGAGCTTCGGCATGGAAGATTGTGTGCTCCCCGCGACCGCAACCGAGGTCGAGCACGAGCGGCCGTGAGTCACCAAATATCTCCTTCGCGTTGAGATAAGGCAGTCCATGAATCCCACTCGCGACATGGTCGGACGGCACTCGCAGATAGTACCGCTTAAGATCCGATTCGCTGGGTTCCTCGTACTTGAACCGATTGAGTTTACGTCGCATCACACGCCGTTCTGTTAGATGAAGCTCTGGTGGATCTGAGAAACCTCAGCGGATGAGGACAAGAGGTCGCAGGCCACCGTGACCCGCATCAAGGGGTACGAGTGATCACAGAACTCGCGCTTGTATGCCTCCTCACCGCGCAGAAAGTCAAGCCCACTACTCCCTTCATCGGCGAGCCGCGCGAGAAGCAACGCGATGGCGCAGCGAGAGGGCGACATCGCGGCGAACCCTGGATCGTAGCTCTGCATATAAAAATACTCGCGTCTCCCAGCGGACAGAGTCATGAGCACCGCCACGGGCCGGCCGTCTGCTGACATCAATGTCGGGACACGGGCCCAGGGCCGCATGCTCCAGTCTCGTACCATCGCAGCCTGCGCCGACAACTCTTCGGAGGGCGCCTCACACTGCCATTTACATGCGTGCCATTCGAGCAGCGCATCGATGCTGCGCTTGACATCGGTGTGCGTCGTGGGAATCAGCAGACGGAACCCGGTTCTTGCCGCGTAGGCTAGTCGCTTTCGCAACGTACGCTTGGCGCCGACCATCCCTCCGCCACCCGTTCGTAGCGTAGCCAGTAGGCAGACCGTGTGTTCGGAGGCGACGAACACGGCCGGGGCGATGAGACGAGCCCACGATCTCATTCCGGCAAGCAACGATGAGGTCGGCTCGAGGCCACTCAAGTCCAACACAACACCAGGGCGGCCGGCACGGAGCGCATCGATCAGGCCTTGGATTACCATGACTGGGACAGAATCATCCGGACCAATGCAGTCAAGCAGGTCCAGCAAGCCATGCCCGCAAAGGCGAGCGACGGGTCTCGAAGTCTGACTCGCAGCGTCGATTCTCAACGGAAAGACCCATGCGCGGCCCTCGACCTCTGCGAGCAATACTAGAGGTTCGCTGTCAGACCAAGGGTGTTCGTAGCAGCTCTTGATGACCTCAGGGCGGACGAACGGGTTGCCTCCGGATCTGGCCATCCAAGCCAACGATATGCGTGGATCTAACGGGTCAATCCTGGAAACCTTGACGGCAGAAGAGAGCATGAGACCCGTTAGTACCAGTCACGGCCAACAGAAAGCGGCTGGAACATAGAGACGTCCTGTCGACATTCCCGATTGAGCCAGCAGCTGTCACATTCGAGGGACTCAATGTTCTCACCACAAAAGGCTCGCGCACCGAACAGCACTTGATCGATCTCGAAAAATGTCGCAGATGTGGTGTCGATCAAATGTCGCACAATTGCAACAGCTGCCGCACGGATCTCATCCTCGTCGTCGAGAGGGAGGAGGTGTCGTCTCGTGAGACGGTCCCGGAGCGGGCGGTCTCGGACCACGATCGCTCCGGTGCGAAGTAGCAGGCGCTGGATGTGATAGTCAACAGCTGGAGCGCTCAACGACCGGGCGGACAACCCTAATGGCGAGTCAGAACGAGCCGCCATGTACATGAAGAGGATGTGCAGTTTCTTTCGATGGGGGTCCTGGTCGTAGCCAGGGATTGCGGAAAACTGTTCAACAAATGTGTCCCCCCGCCCGCTCGTGCGAACTGCACCCACCATGCTCGAGAGGGAGTGCACTTCGAGATAGCGACGGAACCGGTGCGCCAGGTCGACATGGAGGTCAAGGTAGGGAACGGGCTTGCCGTCATCGTCGCGAAGCGCCGCTTCTTCCCAGACATCAAATGAGGGCGGATCGAGGTGGAATGCGCTGGCTTGGCGGTCGAGCAGCCATCGCATTCGCGTCCATATGAAATCGGAGCCGCGGAGGCGGTTGCCTAGGTGGTTGCCGTGCCACACATTCAACCCTCCGCCGGGCACCGGAAGCCAGAAGGCAAACTGGTGCAAGATGGTCAGCAGATAGAACTCAAGCGCGAGTGGATGGCCGGAGGGCGGATGTTGTACCCACTCGTCGACGGGCGTCTGCGGCTCGATCGCCAAGCGCGATTCGAGCCGGAGTGCCGTTCGGTGGACACGATCCCAGTCGATTTCCACTCGCGCTGAGGCGGACGGGGCCTTACGCGCCGCCGCAGCGATCAGGTCGTGGCCGGACCACGGCAGCCGATATCCACGACGCTGCTTCGCGAGCAACTCAAGCGCGTTGTCCGCGGTCAGACGCCGTGGAAGGCAGATCTGTGAGCTTACGCGTAGCCCCGACGACACCAGGGCTTCCCGCTTGTCCGGCGAGTCAGAGAGGAGTTCGATGTCGACGATACCAACCTGCGCAAGGGCCTTCACAGCGGTATCGTAGCGTCGTGCATCGGCTGGTAGGCCAATGGCCTCATTTCTCTCAAACGTATCGGACTGGTCAACGATGCAAAGGGAGCGCAACTTGGCTGCGAGTCCGATTCCCCTCCCTTCCTGCCGAAGATAGATGATTACTCCGTAGCCGCGGCTGTCGATGTGACGCACAGCCGCCTCTAGGTGATCACCGCAGTCGCAGAGGCCTGACCCGAACACGTCGCCGAGCACACACTCAGAATGAATGCGTACCGGGATGGGCAAAGGGCACGACGAGAGCCACTCGCCGAACGGCAGGGAGCAGGCGGAGCCGGGGTTGGAACGGTACTCACTATCGATTGCGGGCGAGCGGACGAGCATGAGATGGTCGCCGCCGCAATGACCTTCCTCGGGGTTCTGTACCGGAAGGGCGCTGACCACCCATGGTTTCTCCGCTAGAAGCAGAAGCACTCCCGGCTCAGCTATCTGTAATGGTTTTGCCAAGGAACGGTGCTCCTCTCGGTGTACGCTGCGAATGCTTACAACATTGCCAGAAAACCCAGTGCGATGCAACGCCGGGTTCCGAACGCTACGGCCGGGTCCTCCTCTTGACGCTACGGCGATCCCAGAGAAGGGTGGGGCACTGCACACGATCCGCTGCGGGCGAATGCCCCTGAGGGACGCGAGAGAGCTGGTGGAGAGTCTCTGCGATGACGTGATGGCGATGCTCCGGGCGCGTCCCAAGCTGCGGGGTATCCGTTCACGGGCGTGATTGATAAGTACGAACGTTGGCCGTCGTCGAGCGCGTCTACTTCGCAGTCCTCATCCGGCGATGCGGCACGGCTAGCACTACTGTCCCGAAGCGAGCCGAAGCGGCGTCTGGCCGCCGGCCACAGCGCGTCCGTCCTCTGGTAGAAACGCCCGCAGGCAGCCGGGGCACCTCGGCAGGGATCGCTCAGTGGTCCGACGTCCGAGGCGCAGGCGCATCGTGGGCACCGAGTGCGGTTGGTGCCGGGCGGGCCGGTCGGCGGTACGGACCAGCGGCTGATCGGCGGGATGGGAAGGGGGGGAAAGCCACGCACCGTTCCGCGATCAACAGGGCGTGGCAGCAGAGCGCCAGGGTCGGGTCTGGGTCGCGTCGCGCACGAGCGCCGCGCCCCCGCGCAGGAGCACCGCGTCGGCGAGCACCCACGGCGCGAGGCTCGCGAGCGCCGCCACCCATCGCTCCGCGTGCGCGGCTGCGACGACGTCGGCGATAGGGAGTGGAGCGACCAACACGGTCAGCCCGATCGTCCATGTGAAGAGCCCGAACGCCGTCGCCCCCGCCCGCGACAGGTGCCCGGCGTAGTGCGCCATGTGCCGCCACCCCTCCAAGCTGACGACCCGCTGGAAGGCGTTGCCTCGCTCCGCGCGGCGCCTCGGGTCGTGGCAGGAGAACACCGCGTCGGGCAGTCGGACCACCTCCCGGCCTGCGAGGTGCGCGACCCGCCCGGCCAACGCGAGCGCTTCCTCGTCGGTCCGCTTGAAGGCGACCAGCACCGCCTCGTTGTCGAAGATCAACGCGACCATCGCCGCCGTCACGGCGTTGGACACAGCCCCGTCGCCTGAGTCGACGGCCATCATCTGACGTCCGACCGCCTCGCGACGGAGGTCGGCCAGCGGCCGTGCGCGCCCGTCGACGGTGATCGTCCCGGCCCTGCCCGCGTCGCGGTAGTCGACCCCGGCGCACCCCGGCGTGATGACGATCCGGCGCCGGAACCACCGCGCCAGGGGTCGTTGCGCCCGCTCATGCACGCGCATCGGCAGGGTCGCGAGGAGGATCGTCGTGCCGAACACCACCGCCCACCCGGGGAGCTCGAGGCCCGGCACGGCCGCCAGCACCGCGCCCGTCGCGACGAACGAGACGGTGACCACCGACGTGAGCCGCGGCAGCCGGCGCGCCATCGTCAGCCCCGCGTCGTCCTCGATCACGTCGATCCATCGGAACGGGTCCGCCATCGCGAGGGACGGTACGCCCTGCCGCCGTGGCCCGCACGGCAAGGTCAGCGCCGCGCCGCGACGATCTCCGGCGCTCGCGACCGTCTCCTTGATACGTTGGCGCGATGCTGGAGACGATCGAGCTCGTGCGCTGGGAGGACTTCTCCGACGCCTACGGGCGAGCCACCGCGGTCCCGGGCCTCCTCCGACAGCTCGCCTCGGCCGACCCGGAAGAGAGCCGGGTCGCGGCGCTCGAACTCTTCGGTCGGATCGTCCACCAGGGCGACACCTCAACGGCGGCTGTGGCCGCGGCGCCGTTCCTGATCGAGCTCGCGGGCGATCCGCGCGTCGGCCACCGGCCGCTGGTGCTCGCGCTCCTGCACGACGTCGCGACCTGCCTGTACCCGTCCGTCTCCGTTGCGGTGGACGCCCACCGCGCGGCGGTTGCGTGCGTGCCCTGCGGCATCGAGCTGCTGGGCCACGGCGACGGGATGATTCGCGCGGGCGCGGCGCACCTGCTCGGCGCCTTCCCCGAGGAGCGCGGGCGCATCGAGCCAGCGCTGCGCGAGGGCCTGCGGGTGGAAGCGGATGCCCTCGTCCGCGCGGGGTTCCTCATGGCGATCATGGCGCTCGGGGCCCGCGACGGGGCGACTGTCGCACTGCTGCGTGAGCGGTTCGCCGCAGCCGCGTCGGCCGAGGAACGGTGGGCCGCCGCGCTCGCGCTCGCCTGCGCGCAGATCGACGGAGGCGCGGCGGCGAGCGAGGAAGCGGCGCACGCCCTGGTCGACAACTACCTCACGGGCCACATCGGCGGGCCGTTGCTCGACCCGCTCCCGTGGGACTGGAGCGCCGAGGTGTCCAATGCGGAGGTGTTCGCAGCGCTTGGGCCAGAGTTGGTCGCGGCCGTGGTCGTGCCCCGTCTGTTCGACGAACTCACGAAGCGGTCGAGCCCCTGGTGGGTTGGCGACATCTACACGCGTCTGCTCTGCGCGGTCTTCCCGGAGAAGCCCGCGTCGACCGACCCGGCTCAGTGGACCGCGACCCAGCGTCACATGCTCACCGCCATCGCCGACGACGGGCGCGTCTGGGCCGACGCTGACGCGCGTCACGGCGTAGCGTTCGAGCTCGCCTGGCGCCGCCTCACCCCGCCCTGGCCGCCCTGGTCACCCGACCAGAGACCCTACGACTACGCGGGCGCTCGCGCGTCGCTGCGAAGCCTGCTCGCGTCGACATAAGCGGAGCCCGACCCCTTCGGGCGGAGCGATGTCGCCCTCGCGGCCGTCCGCGTCGGGCGACGTCGCGAGCACTCGCGGGAACGGCCCTGGAGGCACGGGTGGATTCCCTATCGTGCGGGGCGCGCCGAACGCCGGGTGGTGATACGCATGTCCCCTCGGAGGCATGCCCATGCGATCGACGTTCCTACTGCTGCTTGTCGCAGGTTGCTCCCGGTCGGTGTTGTACCAGCCGACGCCGGGCGGCCGGGTCTTCGAGGTCGCCTGCGACGAGGCCTCGACCCAGCGCCACATCGTCGACGAGGACTCCGGCTACCACCAGATGCACGAGTTGTCGGAGACGACAACATGGACCGGGTTCGTTCCGGGATTGCGCGTCGACCCGCGCACCGTGCCCCGTCTCACGGCGATCGCGTGCGGACTCGAACGCTTCGGCCCGGATTATTACTTGTGCCTGCCGAACGCGAGATGCACCGACACAGGCGGGCCGGAGGAAGCCGACTGCGCGCCGGTCGAAGCTGCGATCATGGCGGATGGACGCGTACGCGTGCATTGCGGTCAGCGCGCGGTGCGCACGATACAGCAGCACTTCAATCGTCCCCCTCGCTACGACGGCACGACGGTCGGCGAGCGCGAGCAGGCGGACGCTGGTCCTCCCGTGCCGCGGACGACCGGGCGCCGATTCCGGCGCGCGTACGTTCGGATCGAATAGGGAGCGAGTGCATGCGCCTTCAGGGCTATCCTTCTCATGATCCTCTTCGGACCTGTCCGTCGCGCAGCGCTTTGGCGGGCTCCGCGATTGGGGCGGAGATGGGGTGATCGCCCCCAGCCGAAGGAGTGTCTTGCCACGTGTTTTGCCATGACTGGGGGGAACGAGGCGGGACTGGAAGGAACGAGGTGGGATGAGACGGGACAAAGAACCTTTTCGGTCTCGCAGGGTTGGAGGGACAAGCCCGCGACGCGATTGAGGTTTCTGTTGACCGACCTTGAAGGTTCGACTCCCGGCGCCTCCACCCTCAAGCCTCCTTGTTTTTCAGGCTGATCGAATGCCACAAGGGGTGTAACAAGCCCGACCGCTGACCCGGTCGGGCTTGTTGCATTTGGGGCGGCGCATCCTCATCGCGAAGGTCCGCTCGCAACGTCCCTCGTCCGCGCGTCAGCGGGAGGAGGTACAACCGCCGTCGAAGCCTGTGTGGGGCGCGGGAGACTGTCTTCCCCCCATCGCAGCGTCACAGGATTCGTTCACATGACTCGCCACGACCGCGGCCTCTACGAGGTGCTCATCACCGAGACCCTCGACGCGCAGCTCCGCGACCTCGGCGATCGCCTCGAAGCTCGACGCGAGGGTCTCCGCTCGGCTGAGGCAGCGGACCGCGTCGCCCTCCACCTGGCGCGCGTCGTCCAGAGGGCTGTCGCCTCCGTCGACGACCGCGAGCGCGTGGCCGTGAGCATCGCCCTCGCGCGCCGACTGATCGCCGAGATCGAGGCGTCCATCGCGGACGCGGACGCCCTTCCCGAGCGCCCGATCGAGCCAGGCGCCGTGCTGCACGCCATCACCGGTCGACGGCCTGACGGGAGCGCGGAGACGATCCCCGAGCCGCTCATCCCGCTGCTCGACACGACCCTCCTGACCAACGCGCCGGGCGAGCCGAGGGTGGGCAATCAGGTCCTGACCGAGATCCTCTCCGCAGACCGCATCGATGTGGTGATGGCGTTCATCCGGCGCAGCGGCATCGCCCCGATGCTCGGCGCGTTGCGCGCGCACTGCGAGCGGGGGCGCGAGCTGCGCGTGCTCACGACGACGTACACCGGCTCGACCGAGGCCCGCGCCCTCGACGACCTGCGCGAGCTCGGCGCCGCGGTGCGCGTCTCGTACGACACGAGCATGACCCGGCTCCACGCGAAGGCATGGCTCTTCCACCGGCGCTCCGGGTTCTCGACGGCCTACATCGGCTCGTCGAACCTCACGCACTCCGCGCAGGTGAGCGGCCTCGAGTGGAACGTCCGTGTGTCGGGCGCGCGCAACCCCGACGTCGTCGACAAGGTCGGCGCTGTCTTCGAGAGCTACTGGAACAGCGGCGACTTCAATCCCTACCAGGCAGACGAGTTCGCGGAGCACACCGCGGCCCAGGCGCATCACGGAGCGAGCGTGACGCTCAGCCCGATCGAGCTGCGTCTCGAGGCCTTTCAGGAGCGCCTGCTCGAACAGATCGCGCTGTCACGCCTGCAGGGCCACCACCGCAACCTGCTCGTCTCCGCCACCGGAACGGGAAAGACCGTCATGGCGGCGATCGACTACGCCCGCCTGCGTGAGGCGCTGCCCCGGGCGCGGCTGCTCTTCGTCGCGCACCGGGAGGAGATCCTCGCACAGAGCCTCGCGACCTTCCGACACGGCCTGCGCGACCACGCCTTCGGCGAGCTCTGGGTGGGAGGGCGTCGGCCCCGGGACTTCGAGCACGTCTTCGCGTCGATCCAGAGCCTGCACGCGGGCGTGCTCGCGGAGCTGGCGCCGGACCATTTCGATGTGGTCATCGTCGACGAGTTTCACCACGCCGCCGGGAAGACCTACCGTGCGCTGCTCGAGCACCTGCAGCCGACGGAGCTGCTCGGGCTCACCGCGACCCCCGAGCGCAGCGATGGCCTCCCGGTGCTCGGCTGGTTCGGTGACCGAATCGCCGCCGAGCTCCGGCTCTGGGATGCGGTCGACCAGCACCGCCTCTGCCCCTTCGCGTACTACGGCATCCACGACGGCCTCGACCTCCGCGAGGTGCCGTGGCGACGCGGCCGCGGCTACGACGTGGAGGGCCTGTCGAACCTCCTCTCGGCGAACGACGTGTGGGCGAGGTTCGTCCTCCAGCAGGTCGTCGCTCGGGTCGACAGCGTCGAGCACATGCGGGCGCTGGGGTTCTGCGTCAACGTCGCGCACGCCCGGTTCATGGCGCGAGTCGCCGTCGCGTCGGGCATCAGGGCGGTCGCCATCTGGGCCGACACGCCCGACGCCGAGCGCCACGCGGCGCTGCGCGACCTCGCGGACCGTCGGCTGAACGTGGTGTTCTCGGTCGACCTCTTCAACGAGGGCGTCGACGTCCCGAGCGTCGACACGGTGCTCCTGCTGCGCCCGAGCGACAGCCCGACCCTCTTCCTGCAACAGCTCGGTCGAGGGCTACGCCGGTGCCCCGGGAAGACCGTCTGCACGGTGCTCGATTTCGTCGGGCTGCACCGGGCGGAGTTCCGCTTCGACCGACGCTTCCGCGCGCTGCTCGGCGGGAGCCGCAAGGACCTCACCGCGCAGATCGAGGGAGGCTTTCCCTTCCTTCCCGCGGGCTGCCACATGGAGCTCGACCGCGTCGCCGCGGAGATCGTGCTTCGCAACGTGCGCGAGGCCGTTCCCTCGCGGTGGTCGGAGAGGGTCGACGAGCTGCGACGCATCGCGGGGAGCGCGGGCCCGATCAGCCTGGCGGACTACCTCGCGGAGACCGGCATCGAGCTCGATGAGCTCTACTCGGGCGGGCGGACGTGGTCCGACCTCTGCTCCGACGCCGGGCTCTCCGTGAGGGCGTCGGGGCCGCACGAGAAGGCGCTCCGCCGCGCCTGCGGGCGCCTGCTGCACACGGACGACATGGTTCGCATCGAGGCGTACCGGGGGTTCCTGATGCGTGACGCGGCGCCCGATCCGGAGGCGCTGCCGGTGCGAGAGCGACGCCTGCTGCGGATGCTGATCGGCGTCCTGGTCGACAAGGTCGCGACGAAATCCACGAAGCTCGCGGAAGGGTGCGCGCTGATCTGGGACCACCCCCAGGTGCGGGCGGAGCTCGTCGATCTCCTCGACGTCCTCTCGGGAACCATCGCGCACGTCGCCATCCCTCTCGATGCCCGACCCGATGTACCGCTCCAGGTGCACGCTCGGTATTCCCGTGTCGAGATCCTCGCGGCCTTCGGGGTCGGCGAGGGCGCGCGGGTAGCGCCCTGGCAGACCGGGGTCTATTGGGCGGCGGATGCAGCGTCCGACCTGCTCGCCTTCACGCTCGACAAGACCAGCGGGGGGTTCTCACCGACGACCCGCTATCGCGACTACGCCATCAGCCGAGAGCTGATCCACTGGGAGAGCCAGTCGAGGACCAGCGCCGAGAGCGAGACGGGTCAGCGCTATCAGCACCATCAGCGGAAGGGCAGCGAGGTGATGCTCTTCGCGCGCCTGCGCAGCGACGAGCGCGCCTTCTCGTTCCTGGGGCCTGCCACCTACGTGAGCCACGTCGACGAGTGCCCGATGGCCATCACGTGGAGGCTCCGGCACCGGCTGCCCGGCGACCTCTTCGCAGCCTTCGCGGCCGCCGTGGCGTAGTGCCGACCCGCTGGCCGCCCGCGACCAGATGCCCAGGGCTCACGTCGCGGCGGTGACGCCGTTCAGGTCGATCGAGGCGTGGCCGGGTAGCCCGCGGCCGCGAGGGCCCCGGCGAGCTGCGCGGCGCTGACGAGCGCCGGGTCGTGCCGCACGCGGACGGTCTTGTCGGGCGCCGAGGCGCTGACCTCGCCGACGCCCTCCAGCGCGTCGAGGACCTTGGTGATGCGACGGGCGCACGACCCGCAGTGCATGCCGCCCACGTCGAACAGGGACTCGGTGTTCATGTCTCGATGCCTCCTGCGGCGCCCGGTGATCATCGCGAGGCCCCGCTGCCGTGCCGACGCAGAGGGCGATCGGGCATTACGGTCTCGAAGAGCGGCTGTAATCCCTCTCGAGCTGGCGCGTCTGCACGGCATCACCCACCCCCCCTTCGGACATGCCGCGGCCCCTGCCGGGTCGTAGGCTCAGGAGCCTCATGGACCACGTCACCGCTTCGCTGCTCGGCGCGCGATCGACCTTCCTGGCCTTCCTCGAACGCCGGCTCGGCGATCGGGCGACCGCCGAGGACATCCTCCAGGACGCCTACGCGCGAAGCCTGACCCAGAGCGCGTCGCTCCGTCAGGATGAGTCCGCGCGGGCCTGGTTCTATCGGATCCTTCGAAACGCGGTGATCGACCGCCGCCGCCGCGACGCGAGCCACGGCCGGGCCCTCGACGCCCTCGCGGCCGAGCTCGACGAGCCGCACGAGGCCCAGCCCGCGCTCGCCTCCGCGAGCTGCCAGTGCGTGCGCGGACTCGCGGCCACGTTGAAGCCCGAGTACGCCGCGGCGCTCCAGCAGGTCACCGTGGAGGGGCAGAGCGTGAAGGACTTCGCGGCGGCCCAGGGCATCACGGCCAACAACGCCGCCGTGCGGGTGTTTCGCGCCAGGGAGTCGCTGCGGGCCAGCGTGAGGCAGAGCTGCGGAGCGTGCGCAGACGACGGCTGCGTCGACTGCACCTGCGCCCCGACGCCGTAGCCCTCAGCCCACCTCCTCGGCCTCGATGGAGCGCTCGACGGTGCTGCGCCCGAGGTCGCACGTCGCGCAGCTCGAGGCCACGCAGCCCGCGTGGTGCTTCGTTCGCACGGTGATCACCGGCACGTCGGCGTGGCGGATGATCTCCTCCGCGATGCTGCCCATCGTCATGCGAGCGAGCCCGGTGCGCCCGTGCGTCCCCATCACGATCATGTCGGCGCGCACCTCCGCGGCGACCCCGAGGATGACCTCCGCGATGGGCCCGAACACCACGCGCCCCTCGGCCTCCACGCCCCGCTCGCGAGCGAGGCGTAGCTGCGGCGCCAGGTGCGCCTCGGCGTCCTGCCGGAGCAGCGCCTCGACGGACATCGCCTTCGGCGAACCGGTCGGCTGCACCGTCGCCGTCAGCGGGAGGCCGCGCGGGGGGTCGCTCGCGTGCAGCAGGAGCAGGCGCCCGCGAAACGCCTCGGCGAATCGGAGGGCCTCGGTGACGACGTGCGGCGCGCAGTCGGAGAAGTCGAGAGGGACCAGGATGATCGACATGACCACCGAGCGTAGCAACGAGCGTGCGAGTGCGCTGGCCGCGATTTCTACATCGAAACGAAACACCATGAAACATATGTTTCATCGGGCTTGATACACCGAGCGTCGCTCGGCCGACGAGATCCAGCGGCGGTGCAGCGCGCTAGAGGCGGCATGCGGGTTGCTGCCAGAGCCAGGACACGACCTGGGCGATGAAACAGTCGTCGGGACGCCGGAGCAACACTGTACATGAACATTCCCATGGACTGGATTCGCGCCCTCGAAGGAGGTGCGCTCATCGGGCTGAGCGCCTCGCTGATGCTGGGGCTCAACGGGCGGGTGATGGGCATCTCCGGGATCGTCGGGGGGCTGCTCTCTCCCACCGCGGGCGACGTCGCGTGGCGTGCGCTCTTCGTCGCCGGGATCGTGGGCGGAGGACTGATCGCCCTCGCGACGATGCCCGGGGCCTTCTCCGCGGGCACGGCCTCGATGGGCCTCGTGGTGCTCGCAGGCCTCCTCGTCGGCGTGGGCACGCGCATCGGCAACGGCTGCACGAGCGGCCACGGGGTCTGCGGCATCTCGCGCTTCTCTCCGCGCAGCGTCGCGGCGACGCTGACCTTCATCGGCGCCGGGGCGGTCACGGTGCTGCTCACCGGCGGAGGTGCGAGTTGACGCCCCGGGCGCGCGCGTGGGCCGAAGGCGGCGTCGCGCTTCTCTCGGGCGTGATCTTCGCGCTCGGGCTCGCGGTCTCGGGGATGACCCAGGCCGAGAAGGTCGTCGGGTTCCTGAACTTCTTCCGGGGGTGGGACCCGTCGCTGATGTTCGTGATGGGCGGGGCGATCGCGGTGCACGCCGTCGCCTGGCGGCTGATCAAGCGCCGCCCGTCGCCCCTGTTCTCGGCGCGCTTCCTGGTGCCGACGCGCCGCGACCTCGACGCGCGGCTCCTTATCGGCGCGGCGATCTTCGGCGTGGGCTGGGGCCTCGGCGGCTTCTGCCCCGGCCCGGGCCTCGCGTCCCTGGTGACCGGCACGCCCACCGCGCTGGCCTTCATGGTCGCCATGCTCGTCGGCAGCTTCGGGGCCTCGAAGGCCGAGCCCGCCATCACCCGGGCCCTCCAGCGCACCTGACCCCCCGCCCCGCCGCCCTCGCGGCCCTCACGGAGACCCATCGCCATGTGGAGAATCGCCGCCAACTCGGCGCTCGTCGTCGCGCTGTTGAGCGCCGTCGCCCCCCCGCTGGGGAGCCCCATCCGTCCGACCTCGACGCTCCCGTCCCCGGCGCTCCCACACTGCGCGGGCGGCGGTGAACCCGGGGCGATCCGCTTTCCTCGCAGCCCTGGAGGGACGCCCGAGGTCGACGCCGCCTGGCTCGCCGCCCACCGCTGCGGCGTGCGCGTGGTGGACATCCGCGAGGCCGACGAGATCACCGGCGAGCTGGGGCGCATCGACGTGGCCGCCTGGGTGCCCCTCGCCGGGGTCGAGCAGGCCGCGGAGTCGTGGGACCGCGACGCGCCCGTGGTGCTGGTGTGCCGCTCTGGGCGGCGCAGCGAGCGAGCGGCCGATCGCCTGCGCTCGCTGGGCTTCCATCGCGTCGCCTCGCTCACCGGGGGCATGCTCGCCTGGGGCGCGGCGTCCCTCCCGACGACCCGCGCCCCGATCGCGGCGCCGATCGCGCGACCCGCGGCGGAGGAGGCCCCCGCGCCGTCGAGCTCGCTGGCCGAGCTCCGCGCCACGCTGACGCGCCCGGACGCCCTGATCTGGACGAGGGCCGCCACGCTGCTGGGAGCGAACACCGTGTCGTGCATCGACGGCCGCGAGGAGACCCCGGTGCTGGGCACGCCCGGAGGCGACGCGGGGGAGCTGGTGCTCTCGCTCGCGGCGCTGGAGCAGCTCCTGGGTCGCCCCCTCGACCCGGACTGGATCACGGCGATCTTCGACCGCTACGTCGACGCCTTCGGGCGCTTCTACCTGCACACCGACCGGCACGCGATCGAGCGCCTCGCGGACGCCCTCCGCGGCGACCCCCGCACCGCCGCCACCGCGGCGACCTGGCGAGGCCCCGAGGACATCAGGGCCTTCGTTCGCTCCCCGCCACCGGCGATGGAGGAGGCCCTGCTGGAGCACCTCGTCGCCCCGGAGAACGTGGGCTGCGGGCACATCCGGCTGATGATCACGCAGCCCTCGCGCTACGGCGTGCGCGAGGGGCTCGTGAGCGACGTGCTGCGCGCGGCCTTCCGCCGGGGCTGGCGCCGCCCGGAGCTGCTGGAGTACGCGATCCTGGACGGCGAGCACGAGGAGCGAGGGGTGCTGGAGGTGCAGATCGAGCACGCGGTGCACGCGCACACGCTGGTGCCGATGGTGGCGCCGCACGTCGGCACCCGCGAGCTCTTCGTGCTCCACCCGCAGGTGACGGCCTTCGTTCGCGCGGAGAACGCCTGGTTTCTGGTGGAGCAGCTCGCCCCCGCGGAGGCGGCCCGGGTGGACGCCGCGGCGCTGCGCTCCCGGATCACGGCGCTCGGCGCCCGGCAGCTCGCGGCGACGGTGGCCAGCCTGGCGCCCCACCTCCCTCACTACCGCCTTCGGATCAGCGCGCACGGACAGACCCTGGAGCCCATCTCCGCGAACGCCCGCTGACCCCCTCCCCCTTACCTTCGGGGACGCTACGGCTTCGAGGCGCCGTCGTCGTCGCCGCGGAGGGTCCTCCGGAGCATCCACAGGCCGAAGAGGAAGAGGCCCGCGGAGGCGTACTGCCCCGGCGTCCACCCGAGGTAGCGGACGTCGCCGCCGTCGGCCGCGGAGGCCCGGAGGAAGTCGAGCGGGAAGCGGATGGGCGGGTAGAGAAGCGCCAGCGTGGTGATGAGGGAGCCGGGCCGCTTCGTTCGCCTCGCCACGACCTGCGCCGCGACGATGAGCAGGGGCACCAGCATCAGCTCGAGCAGCCCGAGGTCGAAGCGGGAGCCGCCGGGCCAGTCCACCGCGAGCGGGCTCGTCGAGAGGGCGCCCGGGTGATCGTGAATCGACGCGCAGCCCATGCGGCCGAAGAGCCAGCCCACCGGGAGCCCGTAGGCGATCGCGTCGGCGCTGCGCCAGAGGTCCACCTTGTGGCGGCGCGCGTAGACGACGAAGGCCACGGCGCCCCCGAAGAAGCCGCCGAAGGAGGAGAGGCCCTGGTAGATCAGCAGCAGCTCCCACGGACGGGTGAGCAGCACCTCCGGGTGGTAGAAGATCGTGTCGAGGACGTGGCTCGCGACGAAGCCGATCGCGACGGTCCAGAAGACGTGCTTCTCGAAGCGCTCGAGGTCGAGGCCGAGCTCGCGGGCCCGGCGCATCGCGAGCTTGAAGCCGAGCGCCACGCCGATGCCGACGAGCACCCCGAAGGGGTGGATCGGTCCGAAGCTGTAGGGCAGCTGGACGAAGGGAAGGGTCAGCGCGAGGGAGGGCAGCACGGGGAAGTGCATGGGACGATCTCCCTGGGGAGGGGTGTTTCAGGAGGCACCCACTCACTCATTGGTGGCGCTCGACCGGAGGTGTAGCGCCTGGCGCGCCCGGCGGCACCATCGCTTCGGAGGGTCACGCCTCGTCGAGGGCGCGGAGCTCGGCGTCGAGGCGCTCGTCCCACGCATCACGATCCTTCGAGGGCGCGGGCGCGGCGACGGGGACGGCCCCCTCCCGTCGGCTCCACTGGCGCATCGCGCGCCCCAGCAGCCCTGCGGCGACGAGCATCGCCAGCGCGACCAGCACCAGCACGTGGGCGCGGGTGTCGTGGTCCCGAGGCACCGCCCGCACCCGCTCTCCGTAGCGCTCGACGAGGCTGTCCTCGACCTGCGCGGGGCTCTCTCCCGCGCGCAGCCTGGAGGCGATCTCGGCCCGGAGGGCGGTCGCCAGCTCGGACTCGTGTACGTCGAGGGTCTGCTGGTAGCAGCAGGGCGCGATGAGCCGCGAGCTCACGGCCCGCGCCCGGTCTTCCTGCGCGGTCGGATGAGCGAGCGCAGTGGACGCCGCCGTGAGGGCGAGCAGCAGCGCCAAGATGGCGCGCGATGGCAGGTGGGTTCGGCTCACCCTTCAAGCGTACGCACCGGCGTGGGCCGCGGTATGCGACCCATCGTCGCGCCGAGCGAGAGGGTCGATCAGGCCGTCGCCTGCGGGGGCGAGGCGTCGCGGGCCACCGGCAGTCGCATGGCGTTCCAGGCGAGCATGCCGCCTCGGAGCGAGGCCACCCTGGTGAAGCCGCGGGCCTTCAGGGCCAGCGCGGCCTTCGCCGAGCGACCGCCCGAGCGGCAGATCAGCACCACCGGCGCCTCGCGGTCCCACGACCTCGACGCGGCCTCGACGGTCGCGAGCGGCGTGAGCGCGGAGCCCGCCACGTGGCCGAGCGCGTTGTTGAACTCGTCCGCCTCGCGCACGTCGACCAGCCGTCCGATGCCCGGGTTCGCCGCGAGCCACTCGCAGGTCACCTCCGGGACGTCTGCCGCGCTCACCTCCACCGGCGCCCATCGGGTCTCTTCGGGCGCCTCCGCGCCCACCGGCAGCCCCTGCGGAACGCCGCAGTGCAGGTTGGCCGGCAGCGCCACGTCGATCTTCTTCGGGTACGCGAGCTGGAGCCCGGCCATCGTCGCCGCGAACTCCTCCACCGTGCGCGTGAGGGCGAGCCGCGGGTTCCACCGCTTCTCCTCGCCCACCGTCGACACCGTGCGGCCCTTGTAGTCGTGCCCCGGGTACACCAGCGTCTCGTCGGGCAGCGAGAAGACCTGCTCGTGCACCGAGCGGTACAGCTCGTGCGCGCTGCCCTGCTGGAAGTCGGTGCGGCCGCAGCCCCGGATGAGCAGCGTGTCGCCCGTGAAGGCCATGCGGTGGTCGTCGGTGACGTAGGTGACGCAGCCGCTGGTGTGCCCCGGCGTCTGACGGACCTCCAGCGCGTGCGAGCCGAAGGCCACCCGATCGCCCTGCTTCACCAGACGGTCGGCGTAGCCGGTGCCCGCCGCCTCGGAGAGCACCGTCTGGCAGCCGGTCTTCGCCCGCAGCGTGCCGAGCCCCGTCACGTGATCGGCGTGGACGTGCGTGTCGAGCGCCCAGACCAGCGTGAGGTCGAGCTCTCGCAGCACCTGCAGGTCTCGCTCGACCTGCTCCAGCACAGGGTCGATGAGCACCGCCTCGCGCGTCACCTCGTCAGCCAGCAGGTACGTGTACGTCGAGGTCTCTGGATCGAAGAGCTGTCGCATCAACATGGGTTGTGACTCCTTGGGGTTGAAACACGGCTGCAACCGATGTGCCGCCAGCATCCATCGGCATCCCTGTGGAGAAGCCCGACGCCATGGATCCATCGATGTTTCACACGTTTCACCGACGGGCTTCTCATTGTTTCACGGCCGGCCCCCGAGCGAGGCAACGCCCTGCTTTCTACGGTCAATTCCTCCGCGGCACGGCTCTCGCTCTCGACCCCCGGCATGTTCATCCTCGGAGTCTCGCTGGCGGTGCTCATCGGTGTCTCGCTCGGGCTGCTGGGCGGAGGCGGATCGATCCTGACGGTGCCCATCCTGCTCTACGTCTTCCGGCTCCCGGCCGAGCAGGCCATCGCGTCGTCGCTGCTGGTCGTCGGCAGCACGAGCGCGGCGGCGCTCATCCCCCACGCCCTCAACGGGCGGGTGCGCTGGCGCACGGGGCTGAGCTTCGGCGCCGCGAGCATGGTCGGCGCCTACCTCGGCGGGCGCGTGTCGTCGTTTCTCCCCCCGTCGCTGCTGCTGCTGGCCTTCGGCGCGATGATGCTGGTGACCGCCGCGGCGATGCTGCGCGGCCGCCGCGAGGTCGCCGCGGCCGCGCTCGAGCACCCGACGCCGATCGCGCGGGTCGCGGCGCAGGGCCTCGCGGTGGGCGCGGTCACCGGCCTCGTCGGCGCGGGCGGCGGCTTCCTCGTGGTGCCCGCCCTGGTGCTGCTCGGCCGCCTCCCGATGACCGCCGCGGTCGGCACCTCGCTGCTCGTGATCGCCCTCAACAGCAGCGCCGGGCTCCTCGGTCACCTCGCGAAGACCCACCTGCCCTGGGGCATCGCGCTCCCGGTGGCCGGCGCCGCGGTCGTCGGCAGCATCCTGGGCAGCCGCCTCGCCGGAAGGGTTGCCCCCGACGCGCTCCGCCGCGGCTTCGCGTGGTTCGTGCTCGCCATGGCGGTCTTCGTGCTGGGCCAGGAGGTGCCCAGGCTCTTCGGCGCCACCGTCGCCCTCGGGCGCCACTGGCCCTACTTCCTCGCGGCCGAGGGCGCGCTGATCGCGGTGGCCGTGAGCCGAGAGATGAAGCGCCACGCGATCGCCCACCCCGCGTGAGAAGCACTGTTTCACGCGGTACCATCGCCGCGTGAAGCGCCCCCCTGCTCCCCCTCCCCCTCCGAGCACTCCCCTCCACCTGGCCGCGATGGCCGTCGAGTCCCTCGCCGGGCCGGCGCTGCTCCTCGACGCCTCGCTGCGCGTCGTGGTCGCCTCGCCGGGCATCGAGGCGCTGCTGGGCGAGCCCGTGCGGCCGGGCGCGCTGGCCCCGAGGGTGCTCTGCGGCGAGTCGCTCGACCGCCCCATCGCGGAGGCGCTCGCGGCGGGGAGGGCGGTGACCGGCGCGGTCGTCCGACCGATGCGCGACGGGGCGATGCGCCCGCTGAGGGTGCGCGCGACGCCACTAATCGCCGACGACGAGACGGCAGGGTGGCTCCTCCTGCTCGACGCGAGGGACGCGCCCGACACCGCCGACGCGCCGGTGCTCTTCCACGGGATGTGGACCGGCGACCCGGCGATGAAACAGATGTTTCACGTGCTCCAGCGCGCCGCCCGCCGGGACGTCCCTGTGCTGGTGCGGGGCGAGACCGGCGCCGGCAAGGAGCTGGTCGCGCGGGCGCTGCACGACCTGTCGCCTCGGGCGAAGGGTCCCTTCAAGGCCATCAACTGCGCGGCGCTGCCTCCGTCGCTGCTGGAGAGCGAGCTCTTCGGCCACGTGAAGGGCTCGTTCACCGGCGCCACGCGCGACCACGCGGGCATCTTCCGCGCGGCCGACCGGGGGACCCTCTTCCTCGACGAGATCGCGGAGATGCCCATCGACCTGCAGGCGAAGATGCTGCGCGTGGTGGAGACCCGCACGGTGATCCCCGTCGGTGGGAGCGACCCGATCCCGGTCAACGTGCGGCTGGTGGCCGCGACGCACCAGTCGCTGCGACGCGCGGTGGAGCTCGGCCGCTTTCGCGCCGACCTGATGTACCGGCTTCGGGTGGTCCCGCTGCTGATTCCGCCGCTGCGGGCGAGGCCGGGCGACGTGGCCCTGCTCACCGACCGCATCGTCGAGGAGCTCAACAAGGCCGGCGAGCGCCAGGTCGTGCACGTGTCGCCCGGAGCGCGCGAGGCGCTCGAGCGGCACCCGTGGCCCGGCAACGTGCGCGAGCTCCGCAACGCCCTGCAGTACGCCTTCGTCATCGGCGAGGGCCCGGTGCTCACCGAGGCCGACCTGCTCCCGGAGATCACCTCGGGCGAACCCGGCGAGGCGCTGAGCCCGGTGCCGGTCAACACCCCGCCCGCGGTCGACGGCTCCCCGGAGGCCCAGCGCATCCGGCGGGCGCTGGAGCGAGCGGGGGGAAACCGCACCCGCGCGGCGAAGATCCTCGGGGTGAGCCGGGTGACGCTCTGGCGCCGGATGCAGGAGCTGGAGCTCGCGACGTGACCCTCCGCGCGATATGATTGGACCACCAAGCATCGCCTGCTAGCCTGGGACTCCACCATGGGTCGCGCGGTACGTTTCGTCGTGGCATTGACGCTGGGTCTCGGGCTGCTCACGTGGATCGGGCGCCTGACGCTCACGCACACCACGCGGCGGTGGTTCGAGCGCGACATCGAGCTGCGAGCGCGCCTCGCGGTGGCCAGCGCCCGGCGCAGCCTCTTGCGCCACCGGGCCGCCGGCGAAGGGGGCGGGCTGCCGTACATCCTGGCCGACATCACCCGCGTGGGCACCCGGGCGAAGGAGCTGCTGCCGTGAGGCGCATCCTGGCCCGCGCCCACGCCGACGTCCTCGCGCAGCTCGCCTGGGCCAACGTCCTCGTGGCGCTCGACTTCGACGGCACCCTCGCCCCCATCGTCGACGACCGCGACCGCGCGGCGATGCGCCCCTCGACGCGCGCACTGCTCGCCAAGGTGTGCGCGCTCTACCCCTGCGCGGTGATCTCCGGCCGCAGCCGCGCCGACGTCGAGGCCCGCCTCGGCGGCGTGCCGGTGCGCTACATCGTCGGCAACCACGGCGTCGAGCCCTCCGACGGGATGGAGCGCTTCGAGGAGGTCGTCCGCGCCATGCGCGAGCGCATGGAGGCCGCGGTCGGGGGCATCCAGGGCGTGGAGATCGAGGACAAGCGCTTCTCCCTCGCGGTGCACTTCCGGCGCTCGCGCTCGGCGACGAGGGCGCGGCAGGCCATCGAGGCGGCGGTCGCGGCGCTGCCGATGAAGACCCGGGTGATCGCCGGCAAGCGGGTGGTCAACGTCCTGCCCGAGGGGGCCCCGCACAAGGGCATCGCGCTCGAGGCGCTGCAGGCCCTCTCCGGGGCGGACATCGCGCTCTACGTCGGCGACGACGTCACCGACGAGGACGTCTTCGAGTCCGAGCGGCCGGGGCGCCTGATCGGGGTGCGCGTGGGCCGCCGCGCCTCCTCCGCGGCGTCGTACTACATCGACGACCAGCGGCAGATCGACGCGCTGCTGGCGCGGCTCGAGGGCCTCCGCTCGACGCAGGCCGTCGCGAGCGCTCGCCGCGCCTCGACCTGAAGGGGGGCCGTCGATGGGGCAACCGATGACCGGGACGACTGGCGCACCGAGCGACTACCCGCTGGGCCCGGTGCTGGAGCTGCTGCGCGAGTGGTGGGCGCTCAACCACGCCTTCGAGCGAGCCAGCCGGGCGATGCTCTCTCGGCTCGGCGTCACCGGGTCGCAGCGCATCGCGCTCCGGGTGATCGGGCGCTATCCGGGCATCGGCCCCGGCGACCTGGCGCGCGTGCTCCACCTCGACCCGGGGACCATCTCCGCGGCGGTGCAGCGGCTCGAGCGCGCGGCCCTGGTGAAGCGCCGGCAGACCGGGCGCGACCGGCGGCGCGTGGCGCTGGGGCTCACCGAGCAGGGTCGCGAGCTCGATGGCGCCGACGAGCGCACCATCGAGGGAGCGCTCGCCCGGGTGGTCGCACGGTTTTCCTCGGAGGAGGTCGCTGTGGTGAGGTCGTTCCTCGCAGCCTTCGTCGAGGAGCTCGGAGAGATCGGGCCGGAGGCTCCCCCGTAGCGGGGCGGAGGCTACTGGCCTTCGCGCTGCTTGAGGTCGGCGTTGGCCGTGACGGCCGTCTTGATGAAGTCGGCGTTCATCCGGGCGATGAAGTTGATGCTGATCTGCTTGGGGCAGGCGGCCTCGCACTCGCCGTGCTGCGTGCAGGAGCCGAAGAGCTCGGCGTCGTGCTGGAGCACCATCCGGCGCACGCGGTCTTCGCGCTCCGGGCCGCCCTGCGGGAGCAGCGCGAGGTGGCCGATCTTGGCGGAGGTGAAGAGGCTCGCCGAGGCGTTGGGGCACGCGGCCACGCAGGCGCCGCAGCCGATGCACTGGGCGGCGTCCATCGCGAGGTCGGCGTCGTCCTTCGGGATCGCGATGTTGTTCGCGTCGCGCGCCGCGCCGGTGCGCACCGAGACGTAGCCGCCGGACTGCACGATGCGGTCGAGGGAGCCGCGGTCGACGATGAGGTCCTTGATGATCGGGAAGGCCGCGGCGCGCCACGGCTCGATCCAGATCTCGTCGCCGTCGTGGAAGACGCGCATGTGGAGCTGGCAGGCCGTGGTGGCCTTGCGCGGGCCGTGCGCCATGCCGTTGATCATCACCCCGCACGAGCCGCAGATTCCCTCGCGGCAGTCGTGGTCGAAGGCGATGGGGTCCTCGCCCTTCTCGATCAGCCCCTCGTTCACCACGTCGAGCATCTCGAGGAACGACATGTGATCGTCGATCCCGCTCGCGGGGTACTTCACGAAGTCGCCAGCGGCCGTAGGGCCCTTCTGGCGCCACACGTGGAGGGTGAGGTTCAGCTTCTTGCTCATGTTACTTGTAGCTCCGTTGGGCGGGCTTCACGTACTCGAAGGTGAGGGGCTCCTTGTTGAGCTTCGGCTTGCTGAGGTCGCCCGTGTGCTCCCATGCGGCCACGTACGTGAAGTTCTCGTCGTCGCGCTTCGCCTCGCCGTCCTCGGTCTGGTGCTCCTCGCGGAAGTGCCCTCCGGCGGACTCTTCGCGGTGTAGCGCGTCGAGGCACATGAGCTCGCCCAGCTCGAGGAAGTCCGCCACGCGACCGGCCTTCTCCAGCGTCTGGTTGAGCTCCGCGCCGCTGCCGGTGACGCGCACGCCGTTCCAGAACTCCTCGCGCAGCTCGGGGATGCGCGCGAGGGCCTTGCGCAGCCCCTCGGCGTTGCGGCCCATGCCGCACTCGTCCCACACCAGGCGGCCGAGCTCCTTGTGGAAGGAGTCGGGCGTGCGCGAGGGCTTCGGCGCGCTCACCAGCCGCTTGAGGCGCTCGTTGACGCGGCCCACGGCGGCCCGCACCTCGGCGTGGTCGTCGGCGATCTTCGGGCCCTTGAAGTTCGCGAGGTAGCCCGCGAGCGTGCTCGGCAGCACGAAGTACCCGTCCGCGAGGCCCTGCATCAGCGCGCTGGCGCCGAGGCGGTTGGCGCCGTGGTCGGAGAAGTTCGCCTCGCCCGCGGCGAAGAGCCCCGGGATGGTGGTCATGAGGTTGTAGTCCACCCAGAGCCCGCCCATCGTGTAGTGGCTGGCGGGGTAGATGCGCATCGGCGTCTCGTAGGGGTTCTCCCCCGCGATGCGCTCGTACATCTCGAAGAGGTTGCCGTAGCGCTCCTCGATCTTGCTCTTGCCGAGGCGCTTGATGGAGTCGGCGAAGTCCAGGTAGACGCCGCGCCGCTCGCCGTCGACCGCCGGGCCGACGCCGCGGCCCTCGTCGCAGACCTTCTTGGCGGCGCGCGAGGCGATGTCGCGCGGAACCAGGTTGCCGAAGGCGGGGTAGCGCGTCTCCAGGTAGTAGTCGCGGTTGCCTTCAGCGATCGTGCGCGGGTCCTTCGTGGCGTCCGCCGGGTCTTTCGGGACCCAGACGCGGCCGTCGTTGCGGAGCGACTCGCTCATCAGGGTGAGCTTCGACTGGTAGTCGCCCGCCACCGGGATGCACGTGGGGTGGATCTGCGTGTAGCAGGGGTTGGCGAAGGCCGCCCCGAGGCGGTGCGCGCGCCAGGTCGCCGTGACGTTGCAGCCCTTGGCGTTGGTCGAGAGGTAGAAGACGTTGCCGTAGCCGCCGGAGGCGAGCACGACGCAGTCGGCCAGCCACGGGCGGATCTCACCGGACACCAGATCGCGGGTGACGATGCCGCGCGCGACGCCGTCGATCACGATGAGGTCGAGCATCTCGTGGCGGCCGTGGGTGTGCACGGTGCCCGCGTCGACCTGGCGCTCGAGGGCCTGGTAGGCGCCGAGCAGGAGCTGCTGGCCGGTCTGGCCGCGGGCGTAGAAGGTGCGGGAGACCTGGGCGCCGCCGAAGGAGCGGTTGTCGAGCAGGCCGCTGTACTCGCGGGCGAAGGGGACGCCCTGCGCGGTGCACTGGTCGATGATGTTCCCGGAGACCTCGGCCAGGCGGTAGACGTTGGACTCGCGAGCGCGGAAGTCTCCGCCCTTCACCGTGTCGTAGAACAGCCGGTAGATGCTGTCGCCGTCGTTCTGGTAGTTCTTCGAGGCGTTGATGCCGCCCTGCGCGGCGATGGAGTGCGCGCGGCGGGGGGAGTCTTGATAGTAGAAGGCGTGGACGTTGTAGCCGAGCTCGCCCAGCGTGGCGCTCGCCGCGCCGCCCGCGAGGCCGGTGCCCACGACGATCACGGTCGACTTGCGACGGTTGGCGGGGTTCACCAGCTTCAGGTCGAAGCGGTGCTTCTCCCAGCGCTTCTCGATGGGTCCGGAGGGGACGTTCGATCGGAGTTCCATAGCGGTATATAGCCTCAGTCGTACGTGGTGCCGCTCAGCGGCCCGGCTCGACCCCGGGGCCGGCGCAGGGGCCGAGCTCGGGCGAGCAGAAGGTCTCCGTCGTGGGCTTCACCGCGCCCGCGAGCACGGACACGGGGAGCGCGACGTTGCCCAGCGTGATCAGGCCGGCGAGGCCCATCGCGAAGGCTCGCTTCATCCCGGCGTAGCGGGGGTTGCTCAGCCCGAGCGAGTTGAACCACGCGTAGCCGCCGTGGAACAGGTGAGCGCTCAGCAGCACGTTGGCCACGATGTACACCACCGCGATGAGCGGGTTGGAGAACCCGTTCACCACGTTGTTGTAGGGGTTCTGCGGGTCGTGGGCCGCGACGCCGACGCCCAGCGTCAGGTGCATGATGTGGTAGGCGATGTAGAGCGCCACCACCACGCCGGTGATGGGCATGGTGCGCGCCGCGTAGTTGGTCGCCTGGTCGCGCCGGGCGTGCTTGTACGGCACCGGGCGGGCGGCGGCGTTGCGGCGCACCAGCGTGAAGGCCGACCAGGCGTGGCCCAGCACCGAGGCGAGCAGCACCGCGCGGGCGATCCACAGCACGCCGTGGATCTTGCGCAGCGACACCGCATAGTCGTGCATCGCCTGGGCTCCGAGCCACAGCTGGAGGTTGCCCAGCATATGAACCACGACGAAGCCGAAGAGCACCGCCCCCGTCACGGCCATGATGGCCTTGGTGCCGACGGTGGTGCTGCGAAGTGTGAGCGCCCTGTCCATGCGAGTCCTCTCTCCGATGCGTTGAGGTCTTAGAGGGTCCACGCGGGAAGAGGCAAGCCCTCCATCGGACGTCCGGCGGCCGGACGGCGGGGTCACCACTGCGCGCACGCCCCCCTTTCTGTCAACGGTGTTTTTCGTCCCGGGAGGGCCCTGGCGCACCGCACGCTGTGCGCCCTCCGCAGCGCGTGCGTTCCTCGCCGGGGACCTTCGATGCCATGAGGATCCGCAGGAGCAGGGCGGCGAGAGCGGCACTGCGCAGGTGGCAACGCCTCGGAGGGGGGTGGGCACGGAAGTTCCTAGTTGGCCACGGCATGTCCATGGACCCGAACCAGCAGCGCCACCTCGGCGCACCCGCCCCGCCCGTCTGCCCGGGGCCATCGGTCGACGCGGAGGGCGGTGGCCGAGCGCCCGACCTCGCGACCCGCGAGGCCGCCTGGCGAGAGCGAGGCAGGGCTCTCTACAGTGTTCCAGAGCCAGGGCAGATGCCGGAGGTGCTCTCGATCGCGGAGGCCCATCAGACGATCGCCCGCCGGATGCGCGCGAGCTTCCTCGGGCTCTCCGAGGCCGATCGCGACGCGGCCATCGCCGCCGCCGCGCGGGGCTACCTCGACGCGCACCTCGAGCGGGGTCACTCGGTCTCCGTCCAGCGCGCGGCAGCGACGACCGCCCGGAGGCTCCTCCCCGAGCTGTCCACGATCCCAGGCGCCCTCGCCACGGAGACCGCCGACCTTCCCGACGCGCACGGCCATCACACGCACTCCTCGACCCGGCGGGTCAGGGCGCCGTCGAGCGTCGGGAGCGTCACCTTCCAGGTGACCCTCGGCCACGCCCTGGCCAAGGGCCTCGCGGGCGGACGCGTGCGAATCACCCCCGGAGAGTCGGCCATCGACGCGATCGCGCGCCGCATCGTGCGCGACACCCGGTGCACCATCGTCGCCATGCAGCAGGAAGGCGAGGAGCTGGGCAGCGACGGCAGCCGGACGCTCCACAACTATCGCATCACGCTCCGCGGCAGCGACGGCACGAGGGAGGTCGCGGGCCGGGACATCGAGGGCGTCCTCTGGGTAAGGTTTTGAGGGGCGCGGCTACGGTCGCTCAGTAGACCCGGTTCGCCAGCGCGGCGTCGACGCACCAGCGCACCTCCTCCTCGGAGGTCTGCGAGACGTCCTCGTACCACCGACCGGCGGCCGACAGGTCGGAGGGCGAGCGGGCGCACACCACCGCGTCGGCCTCGGGCTTCAAGGCCCGCATCGTGTCGGGAGCGGAGACCGGCGCGGCCACGACGATGGCCCGAGGCCCTCGAGGACGGAGCGCGGCGATCGCAGCCCTCGCGGTCGCCTCGGTGGCGAGCCCGTCGTCGACCAGCAGCACCGTGCGCCCGCGGAGGTCGATCGGGGCCCGGTCGCCCCGGTAGGCGAGCACCCGCCGGGCGAGCTCGACCTGCGCCGCCTCGATCATGTCGCGGAGCTGCTCGAGGGACAGCCCGAGGCGCCCGATGAGCTTCATGTCGAGGTAGCGGGCTCCCCCCTCGGCCAGGGCCCCCACGCGCTGCGAAGGGTCGGCAGGCACCGCGAGCTTGCGGACGGCCAGCACGTCGAGGGGAGCTCCCAGCGCGCGCGCCACCTCGAACCCGACGGGCACCCCGCCCCGGGCGAGCGCCACCACCACCGGCTGCGATGCGCGCCAGGCCATCAGCGCCGCCGCGAGCCAGCGCCCGCCATCGATCCGATCATGGAAGACGACGCCTGCGTGCATTCCGGAGTCGGGCAGCAATGACCGAGCCGCCGTGGACCAGCCGGTCGCGGTGCCCTCTCCGGTGGCTGTGGCCCACTGCAAGCGGTGCGCGCACGGCAACCGGTGCGCCTCCCCCCGCGCCATCGCCCGCCCCCGGCCCCGCTGACCTACACTCCCGGGCGGAACCACCGTGACCCGTCGCTCCCGCCTCTCAGCGCTCGTCCAGTGGATCCTCCTGGGCGCCCTCGTCGGCCTCTTCTGCGGGAGCGCCTCGGCGCTCTTCCTCCATCTCCTCGATCGGGCCACGAGCATCCGCGGGGCCCATCGGTCGATCGTCTTCGCCCTGCCCCTCGCGGGCCTCGCGCTGGGCGCCCTCTACGAGCGCTTCGGCAGGTCCATCAAGGGCGGCAACAACCTGGTCATCGACACCATCCACGACGACGGACCGGAGATTCCGCTGCGCATGGCGCCGATGGTGCTCGTCGGCACGGTGCTCACCCACCTCTTCGGCGGCAGCGCCGGGCGCGAGGGCACCGCGGTGCAGATGGGGGCGAGCCTCGCCGACGCCATCGCCCACCGCATCGGCGTGTCGAGCGCCGTGCGCCGTCAGCTCCTGGCCGCGGGCGTCGCGGGAGGCTTCGGGTCGGTGTTCGGGACGCCCATCGCGGGGGCGGTCTTCGGGCTGGAGTTCGTGTCGCTGGGGCGCATCGAGTACGACGCGCTGATCCCCGCGCTGGTCGCCGCGCTGGTGGGCGACGTGACGACCCGCGCCTGGGGCGTCGGGCACACGCCCTACCCCGCGGCGCCGAGCGTCGCGCTCACCCCCCTGCTGGCGCTGAAATGGCTGGTCTTCGCCGCCGCGGTGGCCGCCGTCTCCACGGCCTTCATCGAGCTCACCCACTGGCTGAAGCGCCAGGGCGAGCGGCGCGTCCCCCGCCTCGGGGTGCGCATGCTGCTGGGCGGCGCGGCGGTGGTCGGGCTCTGGCAGCTCTCGGGCACCGACGACTACCTGGGCCTCGGCGTGCCGACGATCGTCCGTGCCTTCGAGGACCCGCACCTGCCCGTCTACGCCTTCGCGGCGAAGCTGCTCTTCACGGCCATCACCCTGGGGGCGGGCTTCCTCGGGGGCGAGGTGACCCCGCTCTTCTTCGTGGGCGCGGCGCTGGGCAACGTCCTCGCCCGAGCGCTCGGCCTCCCGCTGCCGCTCGGCGCCGGCGTGGGCATGGCGGCGGTCTTCGCGGCGGCCTCCAACGCCCCGCTCGCGCTCTCCATCATGGCCGTAGAGCTCCTCGGTGTGGCGATCTTCCCCCACGCGGCCATCGTGTGCGCGCTCGCCTATGTGATGAGCGGGCACCGGAGCATCTACCCCGCCCAGCGGCTGCTCGGCGGAAAGGGCGGCGGCAGGCTCTCCCGCCCGGTGGCCCTGAGAGACCTCCGCGACACGGCGCCTCCCGAGGAGAAGCCTCACATCCCGGTGGGGTAGGTCTCCGGCGCCTCGCCGTCGCGGCGCTCCATCAGGTGCAGCGGCACCAGCGCCCGGGTGCGCTCGATGAAGAGAAGCGCGTCGTAGCGGCGCGGCATCACCGTCGGGACGTAGTTGCCGTAGGCCTCGTAGCGGGGGCGGTACACCACCCCGATGGCGCGGTGCCCCCGGGGGGCGAGCAGCTCCGGCGTGGGCGGCGCCTGCCCCACCAGCAGCAGCTTGTCGCCGCCTCCCATGCGGTGGAACACGTCCTCGTAGCTGCCCTCCCGGCCCGGCGGGACGGCCATCACCTGCATCGGGGCGCCCCACTCCTCGCCGGCCACCACCGTGCCCCGGTAGCTCGAGAAGCCCACGAGCACCACGTCGTCGTCGCCGTAGACCTCGCGCACCCGCTGCCCGACGTTGAACTCCCCCTCGTCGGCCATGTCCGTGTAGCGCGCGTCGCCGACGTGGGTGTTGTGCTCCCACACCACGGCCTTCGCGCCCGGACCGTAGAGCGCCATCAGCCGCTCGAGGGTCTCGACCATGTGGCCGTCGCGGACGTTCCAGGACGAGGCCCCGCCTCGCACCATGGTGCGGTAGTAGCGCTCGGCGTTGAGCGCCACGATCGCGTTCTGCTCGGCCTCGAAGAAGGCCTCGCGGCCTCCGTCGGTCTCGTGCGTCGGTGCCTGCGCCCGCAGCTCCGCGAGGGCCTTCACCACGGCGGGCTCGCAGGAGGTCGGCACCAGCGCCGTGGCGCGCGCGTACTCCTGCTCGTCTTCTCCGTAGGGGGCGAAGCACTCGTAGGCCCGGCGCGCCCTCCGTGCGGCCTCCGGGTCGACGCGGTCGAGGTAGCGCGTCACCGCGCGCATCGAGTCCCACAGGCTGTACACGTCGAGGCCGTAGAAGCCCACCCGGGCGTCGGGCGGGCGCACGTCGTTGTGCGCTTGCAGCCAGCGGGTGAAGGCCGCCACCTCGCGGTTGGCCCACATCCACGTCGGCCAGCGGTCGAAGGTGTGGAGCACCGCCTCGGCGCTCACGCCCACGTTGGGCATCCCCCGCACGAAGCGGTTGACGCGGTAGCAGTCGGGCCAGTCGCCCTCCACCGCCACGAAGCGGAAGCCCTTCTCCTCGATGAGCCTCCGGGTGATGCGCGCGCGCCACGTGTAGAACTCCGACGTGCCGTGCGAGGCCTCGCCGAGCAGCACGCACCTCGCGTCGCCCACGCGCTGCATCAGCGGGTCGAGGTCGCGGTCGGAGCCGAGCGGACGCACCAGCGGGCGGAGCTGCTCGACCACCCGGTCGGTGGCCTCCAGGCCGCGCTCGGCGAAGCGTTCGAGCGAGAGCTTCCTTCCCATGACGTATCGCCTCCCTTCGATCGGGCTCCCCTCAGCCGCCTCGGCGCTTCGAGCCCCCGATGTGCTCGTCGAACCAGCGCGCCGCCAGGGCCGCGACGGACTCCAGCGCCCCCGGCTCCTCGAAGAGGTGCGTCGCTCCGGGGACGATCTTGAGCCGCACCGGCGCCACCATCTCGGCCATCGCCTGTCGGTTGAGCGCGATCACCTCCACGTCGTCGCCGCCCACGATGAGCAGCGTCGGGGCCTTCACCCTCGCCAGCGCCTCGCCCGCGAGGTCGGGCCTTCCCCCTCGGGAGACCACCGCGCCCACGGCGTCGGGGCGCTCAGCCGCCGCCACCAGGGCCGCGCCGCCACCGGTGCTCGCGCCGAAGTAGCCCACCCGCAGCCCGGCGGTCGGCGGGGAGCGGGTGAGCCAGTCGGTGGCGGCCACGAGGCGCTTCGCGAGCAGCCCGATGTCGAAGCGAAGGTGGCTGGTGTACTGGTCCACGTGCTCCTCGGCGGGGGTGAGCAGGTCGATGAGCAGCGTGCCGAGGCCGGCGCTGCGCAGCGAGCTCGCGACGTAGCGGTTGCGGGGGCTGTGTCGGCTCGACCCGCTGCCATGCGCGAAGAGCACCACCCCGAGAGCCCCGGACGGGATCTCCAGCTCGCCCTCCAGGCTCACCCCTCCGGCGGCGATGTGCACCGTCTCCCCCTCGCTCACGGGACCCCGGCTCACGGCGTCCTCCCGCGAGCGTGCGGGGCCTTCGGGGCGCGGGCCTCCGGCGGGGTCGCCAGGGTCTCGGCGCGCTCCCTCTCGGCGCGGGCGAGCAGCGACACGACCTCCTCGTCGGTGGTCTGCTCGAAGTCCTCGTACCAGAGCCCCACGGCCTGGAAGTGCTGCGGCGCCGAGGCGCAGATGACCTCGTCGTACTCCGCCCGGAGCTCGAGGGCGCTCTCCGGCGCGCAGACCGGCACAGCGAGGATGATCTCCCTCGGCGACTGAGCGCGCAGCGCCCGCACCGCCGCGCGGGTGGTGGCCCCGGTGGCGAGGCCGTCGTCGACCACGATCACCGTGCGCCCGGAGACGTCGAGCGGCGGTCGGTTGCCACGATAGACCCGGATGCGCCGGGCCATCTCCGCCGTCTCCCTTCGGGTCACGGCGTCGAGGTACTCGCGGGTCACCCCGAGGTCGCGCACCAGCTCGGCGTTGAGGTAGATCGCCCCACCCTGGGCAATGGCGCCGATGCCCAGTTCTTCCTGCCCTGGAGCGCCGATCTTGCGAGCGACCAGCACGTCGAGCGGGGCGCCGAGCGCGCGGGCGACCTCGTACCCGACCGGAACCCCGCCACGAGGCAGGGCGATGATGAGCGGCGAGCGGTCCCGATACTTCTGAAGCCGCGCGGCGAGCTTGCGCCCCGCGTCGGAACGGTTCTCGTACATGGGTCACCTTCCCGTTGAAACTGAGGGTTCCAAGCTAGGAAGATCCGTGCCACGCGGGGCCCGGCTGCGGCTGCGTCGGGGAGTCCCCGGTACGAGCGCGAGGCCGACGGCGAGCGATTCTTCGGTACGACCGCGAGGCGTCGGTAACCCGAGCCAGACCCTGAGCGTCAGCGAGGGGAGGATGCCGCCCAGGCCCTCCCAATGCGGCCTCGCCCGGAGGGGAGCGACCGACCACGTCCAAATGGTGCGTCTTCGTCGCGTCGGGCGACGCCATCGAGAGGGAACCGTCGAAAAGTCATTCTCGGATTCGGAGCCCGTCGACAGCGAGGCCGCGCTGGGAGGAGTTGTCACTCGCTCCCCTCCGGGCGAGGCCGCATTGGGAGGGCCTGGGCGGCATCCTCCCCTCGCTGACGCTCAGGGTCTGGCTCGGGTTACCGACGCCTCGCGGTCGTACCGGGGACTCCTCGCCGTCGGCCTCGCGCTCGTACCGGGGACTCCCCGCCGTCGGCCTCGCGGTCGTACCGAAGAACTCCCCGACGCAGCCGTAGCCCCCGACGAGCACGGAGGCACATCGCGTAGGAGGGCGCCCTGCTCAACCCTTCACCTCCCCTGCGGCGAGGTACTACTCCAGGACGAGGCTGGCGTTTCCGTCGAGCGTCTGGGCGTCGCGGAGGAAGGTGAGCGCTCCGGTGGCGGGCCTCGCGGCGGTGAACACGAAGCTCGGGTCGAGGTCGTAGGTGATCTGTCCGGTGAAGGGCAGCGGCGCGGCGAGGCAGGTCGATCGGCAGCCCGGCGAGGCGTCTGCCCGTGCGGTGCAGTACGCCTCGCAGCGGGCGGCGGTGCGGAGCACCCGGATGCCTACGGTGACGTGTCGCGCCAGGGCGAGGCCCTCGTACTCGAAGCTGGCGTCGAGCGAGCGGCAGGGGCCCATGGCCCCGGGTGGCAGGTCGGCCTCGGTGAGCGGGGCGCTGCGGACGTCGGTGGGGTTGCTGAGGGTGATCTCGAGGCTGGCCACGCCCTCCGCGCTGACGGCGACGGGCCCCGACGACTCGCCCGCGGTGACCACCTCGAAGACGTGGAAGTCGTCGAAGGCGCAGCCCTCGCGAGAGAGGTAGAGGTAGCGGCCGAGCGCGTCGGCGAAGTGGAAGTAGTACGAGACGCCGTCGGCGCGGGCGTTGACGACCTCCTCCACCCTGGCCGAGGCGGCGCCATAGGAGAGCGTCAGGTTGACGTGGAGGCCGGTGACGAGCTGGTCGAGGGGCGGATGGGCGGTGCCCGGCACCCAGGTGGAGAAGCCGTCCGCGCCGGTGCCGAGGTCGACCGGAACGCCGCTGTCGACCTCCACCGCTCCGGCTTCGGCGGGAGCGTCCATGGGCGTCGCGTCGAGGCCGGCCTCCATCGCGCTGCCCGCGTCGGTGCGCGTGGGGCTCGTTCCGCTACCGCCGCCGCCACAGGCAGCGGTCGCGAGCGCTGTAGAGAACGCAAGACATCGTCTCGACAGGTGCATGCGATCGACCCTTTCATGGAAAGAGATGGATGAGCCTCCGGGGCATCGGTGGCGATGCGTCCGTCTTGCACCGGGCTCTCAGGGCCCTACATGGAGCCGCGCGCCCCAGGCCGCAATGGTCGTGATATCCCGTACGACCATGAAGCCAACCATCATCGTGTGCGGCCACGGCCCCGGGATCTCCGACGCCGTCGCTCGCAGGTTCGGCCGCGAGGGTTTCGCGGTCGCTCTCGTCGCCCGCAACGCCGAGCGACTCACCGCCGCCGCCGCCGCGCTCTCGGCCGAGGGCATCACGGCGCAGGCCTTCCCCTGCGACCTGGGCAACGCCTCCGCGGTCGCCGCGATGGTGAGCGACGTCCGCGCGGCGCTCGGCCCCATCAGCGTCCTCCACTGGAACGCCTACGCCGGCGGCGCCGGTGACCTCACGACCGCGCCCGTGGAGGAGCTTCGCGCCCCCCTCGACGTCTCGGTGTTCGGTCTGCTCTCCGCGGTACAGGCCGCGCTTCCCGACCTCAAGAGCGCCAGGGGCGCGGTGCTGGTGACGGGTGGCGGCCTCGGCTTCTACGACCCCAAGGTCGACGCCATGGCGGTGCAGTGGGGGGCGATGGGCCTCGCCGTCGCCAAGGCCGCGCAGCACAAGACCGTGGGGCTGCTGCACCAGAAGCTGGCGGCCGACGGCGTGTATGCCGCCGACGTCGTGGTGCTCGGGATGGTGAAGGGCACCGCCTTCGATCATGGCAACGCGACGCTGGAGCCCTCGGAGATCGCCCAGCGCTTCTGGGAGATCAACCAGCGCCGCACCGACGTCTCGGTCACCTTCCCCTGAACGTCGTCTGAGAGAGAAGAGAGGAGCATCCGTCGTGGCGAAGAGCGACACCCTGGTGGCGGAGGCCGACTGGAAGCGCCTCGCCGTCCTCACCCCCGACGGATACTTCTCTCTCTCGACCGAGGACACCCGAGGGGTTCCGGTGCGGCTCTTCCTCACGCAGAAGCTGCTCACCGAGGCCGAGCCCACGCTCTACCGACAGATCGTCAACGCCACGCGCTTCCCCGGGACGCGCATGGTCGCCATCACCCCCGACGCCCACTACGGCTACGGCGTGCCGGTGGGCTGCGTGATCCTCACGGGCCGTGACGACGGCGCGGTGGCGATGGGCCCGGTGGGCTTCGACATCGGCTGCGGGATGATGTCCGCCCGCTCCGACGTCCCGGCCGAGCTGGCCACGCCCGACCGCAAGCTGGCCTTCAACCGTGCGGTGATGGAGCGGGTCTCCATGGGCGCCGGCGGCAGGAGCCTGCGCCTCGGGGACGTGAGCGAGGAGGAGTTCCAGAACCTCGTGCGCGGCGGGGCGGAGTATTACGTCGACAAGTATGGCGCGACCTTCGATCGCAGCCGCGCCGAGCGACACCGCATCCCGGTGGAGGACTCCTGGCAGATCCCCTGGGGCGGCGAGGGGCGACCGGAGCGGGGCCTCGGGCAGCTCGGCTCCCTCGGCGGGGGCAACCACTTCATCGAGCTCCAGCGCGAGGAGGAGAGCTCGACGCTCTTCGTGCAGGTGCACACCGGCAGCCGAGGCTTCGGCCACGGGCTCGCCACCAACTACTTCGCGATGGCGAAAGACGAGCGCCACGGCGAGATCGAGGACATCGACCTCGGGTACTTCACCCGGGAGTCGCGCCACCGGGGCGACTACCTCAACGCCGTCGCCGCGGGCGGCAACTTCGCGATCCTCAACCGGCTGATGATCTACGAGCAGGTCGCCGAGGCCTTCCGCAAGGTGTTTCGCGCCGACCTCGAGCTGGTCTACGAGATCTCCCACAACCTGGTGCAGGCCGAGGAGCACCCGGAGTTCGGCGCCGTCTGGGTGCACCGCAAGGGCGCGACGAGGGCCTTCCCCGCGGGCCACCCCGCGCTCGCCGGGACCATCTGGCAGGACGAAGGCCACCCCGTGCTCATCCCCGGCAGCAACCGCGACCACAGCTACATCCTCCGCCCCCTCGCGGGCGCGGCGCACAGCGGCTACTCGGTCAACCACGGGGCGGGGCGGCGCATCTCGCGCGGCGAGGCGACGCGGGTGCTCGACCAGCGCAAGGTCAACGAGCAGTACCGCCGCGACGGCGTGCTGGTGAACGTCGACGGGGAGGTTCCGCTCGACGAGTCGGCGGCCTGCTACAAGCGCTGCGAGGAGGTGGTCGACGCGGTGGTCGCCGCCGGGCTCGCGAGGGTGGAGCACACCCTCTGGCCGCTCGCCTCGCTCAAGGGAACCGAAGACAGCAGCGGCGCCCGTCGCGACCGCAAGGGCAAGGAGCGCGACCGCGACGAGAAGCGCGGCGCCGCCCGCAAGACCAAGGGCCACTACTGACGGCTGCCGGTCGTCTCCCTCTCCCCCGCCTTGAGGCCAATCGCCAGCGCCGCGGCCAGCGTCGCGGCCACCGCCCCGGCGACGAAGGGAGCGCCCGCCGCCACCCGCGCGAAGAGCAGGCCGCCCAGCAGCGGGCCCAGCGTGCGAGCGAGCCCGCCCGCCGACTGGGCGAAGCCGAGCACCGTCCCCTGGCGACCGCTCCCCGCGGCGTCGGCGGCGATGGCCGAGAGGGAAGGGTTCACCACCCCGAGCCCGAGGGCCAGCATCGCGAGGCCGCCCACCAGCGGCAGCGCGTGGTGCGAGAGCGCGATCGTGGCGAGGCCGACCATGCTCACCAGCGATCCGCCGATGACCAGCGTGATCGAGCCCCACGTCCGGGTCAGCCCGCCGATGAGGCCGCCCTGGACGATCAGCATGATGAGGCCGAAGAGGCCGAAGACGTGGCCGATCTCGGTCTGGGTCCACGCGAGGCGCGCGTTGGTGAGCAGCGCCAGCGCGACCTGCATGTTGCTCATGTACAGGAAGGTCAGGAAGTAGAGCGCCAGCACCGCCACGATGCGCCGCTGAGAGAGCACCTGGGCGAGCGTGGGCTTCTTCGCCTCGGGCGCCGCGGAGGTGGTGGCGCCGCAGTCCACGTTGGTCTCGGGCATCAGGAAGAACGCCCCGATGAGGTCGGCGCAGGCCAGCGCGGCGGCGGCCAGCGGCGGGGCCCACGCGCCGATGTGGCTCACGGACGATCCCAGCACCGGGCCCAGCACCATCCCGAGGCCGATGCCCGCGCCGAGGCGTCCCATGCCCGCGGCGCGGCGCTCTCCGGTCGTGACGTCGGCGATCGCCGCCTGACAGGCCGACAGGTTGCCCGCGGTCGCGCCCGCCAGGATGCGCGAGGCGAAGAGCATCCAGAGCAGCGAGGTCCTGGTCGCGAGCGCGAAGAGCACCATCGCGCCGGCGTTGCCCGCCAGCGAGAGCAGGATCACCGGGCGTCGCCCGTAGCGGTCGGAGAGGCGCCCGAGGAAGGGCGTCGCAAGGAGCTGCGTCACCGAGAAGGACGCCAGGATGAAGCCCACCGTCTCCGCCGAGCCGCCCATCGTGCGCACGTAGAAGGGCAGCAGGGGAATGATGATCCCGAAGCCGATGAGGTCGAGGAAGACGGTGACGAAGACGAAGAAGACGACGCGCGAGGCGCGAGGGTCGGGCGCGCTCACGAACGCACCGGCAGATGCCTCTGCAGCGACGCGCTCCCGGTCTCCTGCGCGAGCGCCTCGATCTCCGCCACCCGCCTGGCCTGCAGCCCCTCGTCCACTGCGCGCCGCAGCGTCGCCCCCTCCTTCACCGGGATGTGGCTCATGGCCAGCTCGGTCACCGCGGTGATCGTCAGGCTGGGGTTCACGCCCAGGTTGGCCGGGATCATCGAGCCGTCGCAGACATAGAGCCCCGGGTGGCCGAAGACCTCGTTGCGCTCGTCGATCACCCCCGTCTCGGCGGAGGCTCCGATGGCCGCGCCGCCGAGGATGTGCGCCGTCGTGGGGGTGTCGAAGAGCGCCTCCATGATGGACGACTGCGGCACGCCGGAGACCTTCCCCGCGAAGACCCGGGCGAGCTGGTTGGCCAGCGGGATGTACGAGGGGTTGGGCTCACCGTCGCCGCGGTCGGTGTCGAGCGCCCGGCGCCAGAGCGAGCGCCAGGTGCGCCGCAGTCGCAGCGAGATGGAGTTGTCGAGCGTCTGCATCACCAGCAGGAACACCCCTCGCCGTGAGCGCCCGAAGGGCCAGAGGTTCTTCGCGAAGGTCAGCGGCTGGCGCGCGATGTTGCCCAGCCAGCGAGCCCATCGCGGCGCCCCGGGGCCCCCGTCGGTGAGCAGCGTGGTGAGCGGGGCGAGCGCGTCGCTCCCCTCGCTGTAGCGAACCACCTCGATGTGAGTGCGCTCATCCGGGTGGATCGACGACGTGATGGCGATGCCCCGGGACCACGGCTCCGTGGTCGCCCCCGCGGTCACCCCGAGGATCGCCTCGCTGTTGGTGCGCACCAGCCTCCCCAGCGCGCTGGACACCCTCGGGAGCGATCCCCGCTCCCGGCTCTCCAGGAGGAGTTTTACCGTGCCGAGTACTCCCGCGGAGAGCACCACGCGCGCCGCGGTGGTCACCTGCCGGTCGCGCCCCAGCCACGCCCCGGTGCGCTCGTGGGTGACCGCGTAGCCGCCGCCGGGGAGCGCCCTCACGTCGACGACGGTGCGCATGGGCCTCACCTGCGCGCCGAGCTTCTCGGCGAAGTAGAGGTAGTTGCGGTCGAGGGTGTTCTTGGCGCCGAAGCGGCAGCCCACCATGCACCCGCCGCAGTGGTTGCACCCGGTGCGCTCGGGGCCGGCGCCGCCGAAGTAGGGATCGACGACGGTCTGGTTGGGCGCGCCGAAGTACACGGCGACGGGGGTGGTGACGTAGGAGTCGCCCCTGCCGATGCCGTCGGCGACGGAGCGCAGCACCCGGTCGGGCTCGCCCTCGAAGGTGTTCTGGGTGACGCCGAGCATGAACTGCGCGACCCGGTAGTGCGGCATCAGCCGGGCCTTCCAGTCGCCCATCGCGGCCCACTGCGTCGCCTGGAAGAACGCGTCGGGCGGCACGTAGAGCGTGTTGGCGTAGACGAGCGACCCGCCGCCCACGCCCGCCCCGGAGAGCACGAACACGTCCGAGAGGAAGGACAGCCTCAGGATGCCGTAGCACCCGATCGAGGGCATCCAGATGGCCTTGCGGATGTTCCAGTTGGTCTTGGGGAAATCGCGCGCCTCCCAGCGGGGGCCGCGCTCGAGCACCGCCACCCGGTAGCCCTTCTCGCTGAGGCGCAGCGCCGACACCGAGCCACCGAAGCCCGAACCCACCACCAGCACATCGACGTCGAACGGATCGCTCACGGCGCGCAGTGTGGCACTGCTTCGGGGCGGCCTACAGGTCGTAGCGATCGCCTTCGCGGGCGCACCCGATGGGCGAGGCGTCGACGTCGTGGAAGTCGGGGTAATGGATGAGCTTCATCCGCGCCCGGAGCGACGGGTCGAGCCCGACCAGGGACTCGATCGGGGTGTGGATGCCGAGGTTGGTCTCGTGCACCACGAGGTCGGAGGGCGCGAGCCACTCGATGAGCGAAGGGTCGAAGGAGGTGTCGGCGCTGTACCCGAGCGACGAGGCGCCCGCCCGGATGCGCAGCGCCGAGGTGGGGATGTGATGCTTCGTCGGGCGCCACGAGAGGGTGAGCGACCCGATGGTGAACGCCTCGCCCGGGGAGGGCATCGGCGTCACGTCGGCGTAGTCGTCGAGGCCGAGCGGGTGCCGCGCCCCGGCGGCGTCCACGAGCACGTCCATGCCGCCGCGGAGGCGAGCGTCCCAGAGGCCGGAGAGCACCTCGGGGATGGCGTAGAGCGCGCTGCGCCGCCCGGTGACGAAGCGCCTCCAGAAGAGCAATTGCTCCAGGCCACCCATGTGGTCGCCGTGCAGGTGCGTGATGAGCACGTGGTCGACGTCGTCGAGCCCGATCGTCGGGCCGCCGCGGTCGCCGAGGTCGCGCAGCGCGCGGGCGAGCGCGGGCGGGGCGTCGATGAGCAGCCGGGTGTCCGCGGTCTCCACCAGCAGGCAGGCGTTGTAGTACCGCGCGGTGAACGCATCCCCGACCCCGACGACCCGCACCGAGAGCGCCATGACGGCGGATCGTACCTCAAGCCCTCGGGGCCCCGGCTCGCCCTCGACGGTTGCGTCTCCGCCTCGTCCGACGGACCGTCCTGCCCGATGCCCATGCTCGACGACGTCCTCGACCGCTCCGCGCTCGCCCAGTCTTCGCTGCTCCGTGACGGCTCGGTCTCCGTCGAGGAGCTGACCCGGGCCAGCCTCGACCGCATCGCCCGTCGAGACCCGCAGCTCCACGCCTTCGTGCAGCAGATTCCCCGGCGGGCGCTGGCGACGGCCCGCTCCCTGGACGCCGAGCGCAGGCGCGACCGCGGCGCGGCGAGGGGTCCCCTGTGGGGCCTGCCCACCGCCATGAAGGACATCCACATGACGCGAGGGATGTTCGTGCGCCTCGGGTCGCGCAGCTTCCGCTACCTGTGGTCGCCCATCGACGACGTGAGCAGCGCCGCGGTGCGCCGCGCGGGCATGGTGATGCTCGGCAAGCTGGCCACCTCCGAGCTCGCGATCCTCCCCTTCATCGACACCGCGCTCCATCCCCCCACGCGCAACCCCTGGGACCCTTCGCGCTACTCCGGCGGATCGTCCGGCGGATCGTCTGCCGCCATCGCCTCGGGGATGCTCTCCGTGGCCGTGGCAAGCGACGGCGCCGGATCGATCCGCATCCCGGCGGCCTTCTGCGGGCTGGTCGGGCACAAGCCCACGCGCGACCTGCTGCCCAACCCCTTCGCGCGCTTCGAGCCGCTGGGGCTCGCGACCGTGGGCCCTCACGCCCGCAGCGTCGACGACGCCGCGGCGCTGATGGACGTGCTCCAGGGAGGGCGCGGAGAACCCTTCCTCTCCGCGGTGCAGCGCCCGCCCGCGAGGCTGCGGGTGCGCTTCACCACGCAGAGCACGGTGATCGAGTCCACCCCGGAGATCGTCGACGCCGTACGCCGCGTGGCGGGCCTGCTGGAGGAGCTCGGCCACCACGTCGAGGAGGGCTCCGGCTACGAGGGCACCGTCGAGGAGTTCATGCCGATGTTCCGCTTCCTGGCGCGGGGGATGTTCGTCCCCTCGGAGGCGGGTCTTCAGGGCACCACGCGGCTGTTGAGAGAGCCCTCCCGCGCGGTCGACCTCGCCTCCGCGATGGCGTGCCGCGAGATGTTCCGCGCTCGCATGGACGCGTGGTTCGGCGACGTCGACCTCTGGGTGACCCCGACCGTCGGCGCCCCGGCTCCCCTCGTCGGAACCTGGGCCGACGCCTCACCGCAGGCGCTCCTCGACGGCGCGGCCCCGCTCGGTGCCTTCACCGCGGGCTTCAACGCGAGCGGCCACCCGGCCACGTCGATCCCTCTGTGGCCTCGGCCGGGAGCGGCCCCCGTGGGGGTGCAGCTCATCGCGCCGCGGGGAGAGGACCTGCGCGCGCTGGCGACCGCGCGATCGCTGCTGGAGGCGCTCGGGACTCCGCTCGCCCCCATCGCGTCGACGGGCCTGTAGATGGAATGGAATCAGTGCGACCCGCGGCGCGGATCGCGAGAGGAGCCTCAGACGCCGAGCGCGGCCCAGGTGTTGGGGCCGACGACGCCGTCCGTGTCGAGCTCGTTGGCTTCCTGGAAGGCCAGCACGGCCTGCTCGGTGGCGCGGCCGAAGTCGCCGTCGACGTCGATCTCGTAGCCGGCCTCGACGAGGGCCTCTTGCAGCACGCGCACCGAGCGACCCTCGGAGCCGCGCTCGAGCATCGGGTGCCGGCTGCCCGACGAGCCCGAGGAGTGCGACACGCCGCCGAGGCCGAGGGCCGCGAGGGTGCGCGGGCCGGCGATGCCGTCGACGTCGAGGTCGTTGGACTCCTGGAAGTGGCTCACTGCCTCGAAGGTCGCGTCGCCGAAGTCACCGTCGACGTCGATCTCGTACCCCTGGTCGACCAGCGCCTGCTGGAGGTGTCGGACCGCGCTTCCCGTCATGCCGTATTGAACCGTGGACATCAGTGCCTCCCATCGCCGGACCTTCGCCAGCGATACCCATGAGAGGGATCACGCAGCGCGCACCCTCGTCAACGCCCTTCTTCCCACCTGAGCGTACCCGACGCGGGTCATGGCCACCCTGAACCCGCAGGCCCCGGCGGGCGACTTACCGGCTTGCCGATCTCTGATTCCAGACCGTACACTCCAAGGGATCGTCCGTCTCTCTATTGGCGATCCGGCAGGTGAGGTGCCGAGTGATCGATAACCTGATCCGAGTGCTTCTCCTGGAAGACGACACGGTCGATCGGCTTCTGTTTGTTCGCGCTCTCCAGCGAAGCACCAATCACCACTTCGACGTCCACTCCATCGACCGTCTCTCCGCCCTCCCCGCGGCCGTCGAGCGCACCCGCCCGGACGTCGTGGTGCTCGACCTCAACGTCCCTGACAGCACCGGCCTCGACACCTTCCTCGACGCTCGCCGGCACCTGCCCCGCGTCCCCTGCGTGGTGCTCACGGGCCTCAACGACCGCACCCTCGGCATGCTCGCCCTCCAGCAGGGCGCGCAAGACTTCCTGGTCAAGGGAGAGTTCAGCCCCGCGCTGCTCGAGCGCGCGCTCACCCACGCCATCGCCCGCTCGCAGCTCGTGCAGGTGGTGGCCTCCGCGGCGCTCCATGACGAGCTCACCGGGCTGCCCAACCGCATCCTCTTCGCCGACCGCTTGCAGACCGCGCTGCGCCGCGCGTCACGGCAGTCCGAGCGCATGGCGCTCATCTTCATCGACCTCGACCGCTTCAAGATGGTCAACGACCATCACGGCCACCACGTCGGCGACGCGGTGCTCTGCACCATCGCCTCCCGGCTGCGCGCCGGCCTCCGCGCCTCGGACAGCGTCGCCCGCTGGGGCGGCGACGAGTTCGTGTGCCTGCTGGAGAACATCGCCGACCTCGCCGCGGCGCGCTCCGTCGCGGCGAAGCTGCACCGCTCCCTCATCGAGCCGCTGCGCTTCGAGGTGGCCGGCGGCGGCACGCTGGAGATCGAGTCGAGCGCGAGCCTGGGCCTGGCCTTCTATCCCGACCACGCCAGGGACGCCGACGCGCTGCTCCGCTGCTGCGACGCGGCGATGTACGCCGCCAAGCAGGCGGGCGGCGGCGTGGTGACCTGGGGCTCCGAGGGGATGCGCGCGCTGCGGCACCGCCCTCACAGCGAGGTGGTGCTGTCGACCTCTTCGCTGACCTCTCCGAGCTCCGCGAGTTCGGCGATGCTGTCCGCGCTCGGCGGCAACGGCCGAGAGTGAGCGCCGCCCGCGCTCGAACCCTGGACAGCCTCGCTGCCCGATGCAACGATCTGCGCGTCTCCGCGTCGTCTTCCACCGGGAGTTCAAAGAGGTCATGGGAATCGTCGATCGCTTCAGCCGCGCCGTGAAGTCGAACATCAACGCGCTCATCGACAAGGCGGAAGACCCCGCCAAGGTGCTGTCGCAGACCATCGAGGACATGTCCGAGGAGCTGAAGAAGGCCCGCCAGGAGGTGGTGTCCTCCCTGGCCTCGGTGAAGCACCTGGAGAAGAAGCAGCGCGACCAGCTCGAGGAGTCCGCCCAGTGGGAGCGCCGCGCCATGCTCGCCCTCGAGCAGGGCGACGAGGAGCTCGCCAAGGAGGCGCTCAAGCGCAAGAAGAAGAACGAGAGCGAGGCGCTCGACACGGACAAGCACAAGGAGGCGCAGAGCAGCTACGTGACCGAGCTGCGCGCCACCATCGAGCAGCTCGAGCGCAAGCTCGAAGAGCTGAAGGCCCGCAAGAACACCCTGTCGTCGCAGGTGTCGCAGGCGCGCGCGGCGGGCGGCAACCCGGTCGGCGGCAGCAACGCCGGGGCGGTCGGCCGGCTGCGCGAGATGCAGGAGCGCATCGACGCGATGGAGGCCGAGGTCGAGGCCCACGACGTGATCGAAGACCCGAAGAAGAACTCGCTGGAGGAGCGCTTCCGCAAGCTGGAGCGCGGCGAGACCGGCGACGGGCTCGAAGACGAGCTCGCGGCCCTCAAGGCCCGGCTGAAGAAGTAGGCGCCTCCGCCTCCCGCTCCCCTCGCCCCCCCGCGTCAGCGGCGGCGCAGGAGGTTCTGCTCGGCTTCGAGCACGTCGCGGGCGAGGGCCTGCACCTTGGGGTGGTTGGACTTCCGCCCCAGCAGCATCATGAAGGCCTTGGCGTTCTTGACGTCACCCCGCCGCAGGCTGTCGGCGATCTGGGTGTAGAGCGGCTGCACGTCCGAGGGGAGCGGCTCGTCGGCGACCGATCCGACCTTCGCCTCGCCGACGACCTTGGTGCGCTCGGCGTCGGGCGAGAGCCGGGACTCGCCTCGGGCGACGGCCGCGTCGTAGCGGGCGCGGAGCACGGGGTCGAGCAGCACGCGGTAGCCCTCGGAGCCGCGCTTGAAGACCCTGAGCACCCGGCGCTGGGTCTCCACGTCGTCGATGTGCTGATCGGGGTGAAACCGGATCGCGAACTTGTGGAACGCGTCGCGGATCTGGGCGAGCGGCGCATCGCGAGCCACGCCCAGGAGGGTGTAGTAGTCGATGCGGTCGAGGTTCTCGGCGAGGACCTTGTCGGACAGCATCAGGGCACCGGGACCACTGCCCCGCGGCTGCGGGCGATCATGTCGGCCTGCTCACCCTCCGATGGGATGGTGAGGAGGTTGACGCGCACCACCTGCTCGCGGCCGGTCTCGACGTCGCGGGCGCGCACCCGGAGCGTCCCGTCGGCCTCGAGCTCGAAGGTGACCGCGACCACCACCTCGCCGCGCGGCGCAGGGCGGAGGTTGGTGAGCTCCAGCTCGCCCAGCGCCTGGTTGTCCTGGAACTTCCGCGACTCGCCCTGCGCGATGCGGATGTACACGGAGTCTTGATGGTCGTTGGTGGTGGCGAAGTTGCGGGTCTGCTCCACGGGGATGGTGGCGTTGCGACGGATGACCGCCTCGCAGAGTCCGCCTGCGGTCTCGACCCCGAGGCTGAAGGGCGTGACGTCGAGCAGCAGCGGCGCGGCCATCGGGCGCATGCTGGGCGCCGAGGAGGGCGGCGCCGAAGGACCGGAGCCGTACTGCGGCGGGTGCTGTGAGGGGTAGGCCGCGGGCGGCGGCTGGGTGCGCGGCGCGCCCGTCGGCTGGGAGAGCACGGCCGGGGCGACGGAGGCGACCTTCTGGGTGACGCCGCCTCCGGCGAAGGGCATCGCGCGGGTCTGCTCGTCGAGCGGGGGCTGCGCGGGGGACTTCGCGATCATGGTGGCCGCGGTGCCCACCGAGCCGCTGAAGATCTCCTCGGTGTCGATGCGAAACGACGGGATCGAGACCTCGTCGCCGGGCTTCACGCCGGGGACCGAGGCCTCGACCCTCATGCCGGGGCTCGAGGCCTCGGAGCCGAACTTCGCCCCCGGGCTCGAGCGGTCGCCGGAGAGCACGGCGTCGTCGAGGTGAAAGGACGGCACCGAGTTCTCGTTGGTGCGACCGGGGCCGGTGGTGGCGTCGAGCGTCGAGCGGGGCGCGCTGATGGCCGCGGCGATGGAGGGCGGCAGCGCCGAGGCGATCTCAGGGCGCAGCCCCGCGGAGCTTTGGGCGGGGCGCTGGGGCGGAGGCGCGGCGACCGGGGGCTTCGGGACGGGGACGTTGGGGCGGCTGAGCGGCGGCGGGGTGATGAGCTGCCCCTGCGCCGGGGCGGCCGAGCGGGCTGCGACCGCGGGGAGGTTGGGATGCGAGGTCGGCAGCGGACCGACCATCGAGGGGTCGTCGAGGTTGAAGGCCGGGACCTGCACCGCCACGGTGGGGTCGACGCCTCTCAGGCGTCCCATGAACGACGGCTCATCGAGGGTGCCGAGGCCGCCGGGGGCCTCCTGCGCCACGGTGCGCTCCATCGGCGACGGCTGCATCACCGTGGCGTTGCTCAGGTCGGTGAAGGGATCATCGAGCTCCATCCCGCGGCCGGAAGGCTTCGCGGAGACCGGCGACGGGGCGCGGCCCGGCAGGGGCGGAGGGCGCGTCGACCCTCGCAGGGCGCTGTTGGGAACGGGCGGCGGGACGATCGCCCCGGGCGGGGCCTTCTGGGTCGAGTGGGTGCCCGTGTCGTCGCCGACGCCGGTCAGCGTGGTGCGGTTGTGGGGCGAGCTGAGCTCCGACCCTCCCGTCCCCGGAACCCCCGCGGCCACGGCCCCGACGCGGGTGCTGGGCGACGCCGGGCGCCCTGCGGTGTGGGTCCCGGTGATGGGCCGGGTGTTGGGCGACTTGCGCGTCCCCCCGGTGAGCGCCTCCGCGAGGATCGACGCCCCGAGCGCGACCACCTCCTCGGGCGGCAGGTTGGTGAGGGGCTCGCGCCCGAAGAAGGACGACACCCGCTGGCGCACCGTCGGGATGCGGGTGCTGCCGCCCACCAGGATCACCGCCGTGAGGTCCGTGGGCCGGAGCCCCGCGAGCTTGAGCGCCTCGGAGCACACGTCGAAGGTGCGCGAGATGAACGGCGCCGAGAGGCGCTCGAGCTCGGTGCGAGAGAGCGACTGGGAGAACTTCACCGGCTGCCCCCCGGGCAGGGTGATGTCCATGTTGAGCCGGCTGGAGTCGCGGGTCGAGAGGTCGCACTTCGCGGTCTCTGCCGCGTCGCGGAGGATGTCGTAGAGCACCCGGTCTTGCAGCGCGTCGAGCGAGGTCGCCCTCTGGAAGGACTGGAGCAGCGAGTCGGTGATCGCCACGTCGATGTCGTCGCCGCCGAGGAAGGTGTCGCCCGCGGTCGCGAGCACCTCGAACACGTTGCCCGAGAGCTCGAGCAGCGTGACGTCGAAGGTGCCGCCGCCGAAGTCGTAGATGCAGATCTTCTCGCGGGTGCCGCGGCCGTAGCCGTACGCGAGCGCCGCCGCCGTCGGCTCGTTGAGGATGCGCACCACCTCGAGCTCGGCGATGCGGCCCGCGACCTTGGTGCTCGACCGCTGCAGCTCGTTGAAATTCGCCGGCACGGTGATCACGCACCGCTCGACCTTGTCTTGCAGCCCCATCTCCGCGATGCGCTTCGCCTCGCGCAGCACCATGGCCGACAGCTCGGGCAGCGCGTGGTCTCCGCCCCGGGTCGAGACGATCACCGAGCTGTCGGCGCCCTCCTTCAGCTCGAAGGGCATGCGCGAGCGGGCGCGGCGCACCTCCTCGCTCTTGAAGGGCCTGCCCAGCAGGCGCTTCACGGAGTACACGGTGTTGCGAGGATCGATCGCGCGGCGCATGCGCGCGGCCCTCCCGACGATGCGCTCGCCGTTCTCGAGAAACGAGACCACGGAGGGGATCAGCGTGTTGCCGGTCGCGTCCGTGAGTACATGGGGTCTGCCCCCGACAGAGACAGCGACCACGGAGTTGGTGGTGCCAAGGTCGATTCCAACAGCAGGTGCGGCCATCTTGCCCCGGAGTCTATCAGGGCATCGGGGGCCGTCGCGAGATTGCAGTGAGCGTCTCGGCGATGCGCATACGCACCCACCCCTCGAAGGGCCACATCCAGCCGTAGTCGGGCCCGGTGAAGCGCCTCACGATCTCCTCGTGAAGGGCCGGATCGGCCGCCGCGGCGAGCCCGTCGAGCTCGGCCTCGACCTCCAGGGTGACCGCGTAGGCCTCCCACTCCAGCATCGCGCGCCCCCAGGCGAGGCCCGCGGGCAGCGGGAAGAAGCCGTAGATCAGCACCATCCCGGGCCAGGTGTAGCGCTCGAACTGCTGCACGTGCACCAGCTCGTGGCGCAGGACCTTGTACCGAGCCCGGTAGGACCAGTCCTCCCAGGTGGCGGGCACCCAGATGGTGGTGCCCAGGGTGGTGACGTAGTCGGTGAGGTAGCGATCCTGGCCCCCGAGGGTGAGCACCCGCAGGGCGGAGTCGATGAAGCCCTGGAGCCGTGAGTCGGTCTTCCGACGGATGACCACCGGGGCCTCGCGGCGGGCCATCTCTTCGAGCAGGCGCTCATATCGCTGTCGATCGAGGTCGGCCATGGCTCAGAACCGGTGGGTGAGCGCGACCCAGGGGATGACCGCCAGCCGCTCGGACCAGAGCGGGCAGTCGCGAGAGAGCGGCGCCAGGGCCCCCATGTCGGCCGAGAATCGCCGGGTGTAGAAGCGCACCCCCGCGAGGCCGTAGGGGAGCCAGCGGGCCGATCCGTTGCCCACGAGCGGGCGCGCCGTGTCGCTCTTCTCGAGAGAGAGCTCGTTGAAGGACACCCCCTGCAACAGGAGCTTGATGCCCTCGATGAGCCGCACCTCCGCGGTCACGTGGCTGAAGAGCCAGGCCCCCCCGAGGCCCGTGCGCTGCGCCAGGTGGACGCCCGCGTGGACGCCGATACGGTCGTTCCAGAGCGAGACCAGCGGCCCGGTGGCCCAGCCGAGGCCAGCGAACGACCAGGTGAACCCGAGCTGGCTCGTCGGCCGCTCGCCCTCCGCCACGAAGGGGATCGTGGCGTAGGCCCACCACGCCGCCGCGAAGCCCTCTCGCTGCACGAAGCCGACGCGCGCGTCGAGGGACACCCCGAGGAAGTAGTACGGCACCCCCACGCCGACATCGATGGCGCGGGTGAGCCCCCGGCGAAGCCCCACCCACCCGAGGTGCGTGAGGTACATCCCCGCGAAGTCTCCGTAGCGCAGCAGCACCGCCGAGGGCATCTGGAAGTGCTGGCTCATCCCGGGGTCTTCCGAGCCGCGCTGCACCGGCCGCCGGAGCTCCCCCTCCCCGCGACGAGCGACCGGAGCCCCCCGCATCGAGGGCCACCGCCTCGCCTGCGGAACCTCCCGGGTCTCCTCCCCCGCCGCGCTCGCGGCCTGGGCCGTCGGGCTCTGCGACCACGGCGGAGACGGAGGCACCTGAGCGAAGCACTCGGCCCCTCCCAGGAGGGCCGCCGCCCCGACCGTCCGTCTACCTGCCGTGTACGCGCGTCGCACGGTCTCCGGGGCCTCTCACTCCGGCGTCGCTTCCACCTCGGGCTCCGTGGGCTCCGTCGGCTCCGTCGGCATCGGCGGGACCAGCGACTCGCTCGACCCGCTATCGCTCTCCGGCTCGGCCACCGGCTCGACGGCCACCACCTTCTCATCGCTGTCCAGCCGGATGATGCGCACCCCCTGGGTGTTGCGCCCCGCCTGCCGGACCTCGCTCACCTTCGTCCGGATGATCTGCCCCCGGTCGGTGATCACCATGAGCTCCATCGACTCGGTGACCAGGTCGAGGTCGACCACCGCGCCGTTACGCTCGCTCGCGTCGATGGCGATGATGCCGACGCCGCCGCGGCTCTGGCAGCGGTGCTCCTCGACGGGCGTGCGCTTGCCGTAGCCGTTGGCGCACACGGTCAGCACCTGCTGCGTCTGCGGGTCGTCGATGACGTCCATCGAGACGAGCTGGTCGTCGTCGCGCAGGTCGATGCCGCGCACGCCGCGCGAGTCGCGGCCCACCTGACGGATGTCGTCGACCTTGAAGCGGATCGACATGCCCCCGCGGGTGCCCAGCATGATCTCGTGCGACGGGTCGGTGACCACCGCGCTCAGGAGCGTGTCGCCCTCCTCGATGGCCACGCCGATGATCCCCGTCTGGCGGATGTTGGCGTAGGCCGAGAGGGTCGTGCGCTTCACGAGGCCCTTGGCCGTCGCGGTCACCAGGTCGAGCCCCTCCTTGAACTCGCTCACCGGCACCACCGCCGCGATCTTCTCGCGCTCGGCCCCCTCCTTCTCGCTGGTGTCGATGCCCACGAAGTTCACGATGGAGCGGCCCTTGGAGGTGCGCGACCCCTCCGCCACCTCGTAGACCTTCTTCAGGAACACCCGGCCCCGGTCGGTGAAGAACAGCACGTGGTCGTGCGTGCTCGCCACGAAGAAGCGGTTGATGAAGTCGTCGTCGCGCGCCTCCATCCCGATCTTCCCCCGGCCGCCGCGGCGCTGCGCCCGGTAGTCCGAGAGCGCCGTGCGCTTGATGAAGCCCTTGTGCGAACAGGTCACCACCATCTGCTGCCGGGCGATGAGGTCCTCGATGGAGATCTCCCCCTCGTCGGCCACGATCTCCGTGCGGCGCGGGTCGGCGTAGCGCGCGCGCACGTCGATGAGCTCGCCGCGGATCACGCTCATCAGCACCCGCTCGTCGCCGAGGATCGACTGGAGCCTCGCGATGGTGTTGGACAGCTCGCCGTACTCCACCGCGAGCTTCTCCCGCTCGAGGCCCGTGAGCCGGGCGAGGCGCATGTCGAGGATGGCCTTGGCCTGCCGCTCGGTGAGCCGGTAGTCGGGCTGCTGCGCCGCCTGCGCGATCTCCTCCTCGGGGCGACCCGCCCGGCGGACGAATTCCTCCAGGCCGTGCAGCGGCAGCGCCATCAGGCGCTCGCGCGCCGTGTCGACGTCCGGGCTCTCCCGGATGGTCTGGATCACCCGGTCGATGTCCGTGGTGGCCATCCCGAGCCCGAGCACCACCTCGCGCTGCGCCTCCGCGGCCCGCAGCTCGAAGCGCGTGCGGCGGGTGACCACGTCGCGCCGGTGGTCGACGAAGACCCGCAGCATCTCCGCGAGCGACAGCACCTTGGGCTGCCCCCCGACGATGGAGAGGTTGATCACCCCGAAGCTCTCCTGGAGCTGGGTGTTCTTGTAGAGCTGGTTGAGCACCACGCTGGCGTTGGCGTCGCGCTTGAGCTCGATGACCACCCGCATGCCCTCGCGGGAGCTCTCGTCGCGCAGGTCGGAGATGCCCTCCAGCCGCTTCTCGCGGACGAGCTCGGCCATCTTCTGGAGCATCGTGGCCTTGTTGACCTGGTACGGGATCTCCGTGACCACGATCTGCTCGCGGTCTCCCTTGGCCATGGGCTCGATGGCGCAGCGGGCGCGCATGATCAGGTTGCCGCGCCCGGTGGCGAAGGCCTGCCTGATGCCGTGCTTGCCGTAGATGAGCCCGCCGGTGGGGAAGTCAGGGCCCTGCACCACCGTCATCAGCTCGTCGAGCGTGGCGTGCGGGTTGTCGATCACCATGATCGTCGCGTCGACGATCTCCCCCAGGTTGTGCGGAGGGATGTTGGTGGCCATGCCGACCGCGATGCCGCCCGCGCCGTTGACCAGGAGGTTGGGGTAGCGCGCCGGGAGCACCAGCGGCTCGCGCTCGCTCGCGTCGAAGTTGTCCCCGAAGTCGACGGTCTCCTTCTCGATGTCCTCGAGGAGCTCGCCGGCGATCTTCGCCAGGCGAGACTCGGTGTAACGCATCGCCGCGGGGGGGTCGCCGTCGACGGAACCGAAGTTCCCCTGGCCGTCGACCAGCATCATCCGCATGGCGAAGTCTTGCGCCATGCGCACGAGGGCGTCGTAGACGGACTTGTCCCCGTGGGGGTGATACTTGCCGAGCACCTCGCCCACCACACGCGCGCACTTCTTGTACGGCTGGCTGGAGAAGAGCCGCATCTCGTTCATCGCGTAGAGGATCCGGCGGTGCACCGGCTTGAGCCCGTCGCGCGCATCTGGAATGGCGCGACCCACGATCACGCTCATCGCGTAATCGAGGTAGCTCTTCTGCATCTCTTCCTGGATGAGGATGGGGACCGTGCCCCCTGAACCCGCTCCCCCGTCAGCCCGATCATTGTTGTCCGCCATGGCCGGGACGGTCTAGCAGACCCCACCGAAAACCTCCATTTTGAAGTACTCTCGCGTGCATTCTGCCCGGTCAGGATATGTCACAGACAACCCCGGTTGACGGGCCATCGCCAACCCTCGCTGGCAGTCGCCCCCACCCTGCTGCGACATCTCCGGGGAAGCTCTGGTCGGAACGCCGGCTGCTAGGCTCGTGCCTGCCGTGCACCTCCTCCCGCGACCTCTCTCCCTGGTGCTCCTGGGCTCGCTGCTCGCAAGCGCCACGGGCTGTCTCCAGCGCTCGCTCCCGCTGCCGCCGCCGAGCATCTCCGGGGTGACCGTCACCGGGTGCGACCCGGCGGAGTGCCCGCAGGGCGGGGTGATCGTGACGCTGGAGGGAAGCTCGCTGCCGGGCGCGCAGGTGATCGTCGACGACACGGCCCTTCACGCGACCGCGCCCACCGGGGAGAGCCTTACGGTGGTGACCGACGCGAGCCCGGCGGGACTCTGGCGCGCGGTGCTGGGGCCGGTGAGGGTGCGAGGGACGACGACCGTGCTCGCGCCGCGGGTGGGCGACACGCTCAACGTGTTCCAGATCGTGTCGACGCCGGGCACCGAGGTGTCGCTCTCGCGCAGCGTGATCGTCACGGCGCCGCGGTAGCCGCGTTGCCGAAAAGGTGACGCGCCCCGCGCCTTCGACGAAAGGTGCGCCCAGCGGATCACTCCGATCCGCTGTGCACAGGAGCGAAGCCCTTGGCCATGGACGCAATGGGTTCCATGCGTGACCTCGACCAGATCCAGGAACGCGATGACGTCAGTCACTCGTCGCGGTTGATGTCCATCGCCCTCGGCGCCATCGCCACCGCCTGCGTGCTCTTCGCCGTCGGTGTGATGGTGGGCCGCGAGGCTGGGGACACCCGACCGGCGCCGCGGGAAGACCCGCTGGCGCAGCTCGACCGCCTCGCCCAGCGCCCGGAGGCTGCGGCGCCCGCGGCCCTCACGTACGCCGAGCGCCTCACCGGCAACCCCGGGGGCCCGGCCCCGGTCGGCGCTGCCACCGCGCCGGGCGCAGCTCCCGTGGGCGCCGTGGCGAACGCGACGGCCCAGCTGCTGGGTGGCCCGTCGCTGGCCGACGCCTCGCAGCGGCCGGTGCTGCTGCCGCAGAGCGCCTCTCCGCTCGGCGGCTTCGGCGTTCGGCTCAGCGAGTCGGCGCTCACCAACGCCGGCACGGTCGGCCCCTCGGCGACGACTCCCCGGGGCACCCCCGTCCCGGCGGGCAACGACGGCCCGTTCACCGTGCAGGTGAGCTCGTTCCGCGCGGTGGGCCACGCCCAGACCTTCGCCCAGCGGCTGCGCGAGCGAGGTCACCGAGCCTACGTGGCCCAGCCCGCGACGGACCCCAACAACGTGGTGTGGCACCGCGTTCGGGTGGGTCCGTTCAACAACCTTCGCGAAGCGAGCGCGTACCGCGCGGACTTCGAGAACCGCGAGCGGATGCCCGCGATCGTGGTGCGCCGCGAGGCGCCCGCCGCGCGCCCGTAACGACGAGATACCCCTTCCTTACGCTTCTTCCTCGTCGCCTCCTGGCCTTCTCCCTCCCGCCTCTTCTTTCCTTCCCGCTCCTCTCTCCAGCTCTCCTCTCCTCTCCTCTCCTCTCCTCTCCTCTCTGGTCGCCGTCCCCGCGTGTTGAAACACGCGGCAACGCCCCTGATTGCGCACCTCGATGGCAAGTCCGCAGAGCGGACTTCCAGTGGGGGTTCAGCGCTCTCCGCCGTTGCCGCGTGTTTCAACACGCGGGACGGGGTGACGGGATGAATCGAGAGGGGCTCTGTCGGGAGTGAAGGGGAGAGACGGAGACGGGGAGAGACGAGAGAGAGGGCTCAGTCGGTGGAGCGACCGCGGAGCGCGATCTGCAGCACCTGGCGGGCGAGCGTCGGCGCCTTCACGCGCCAGAGCGGACCGTTGGCGATCATCACCGCGAGCGAGAGGCGGCGCCCCGCGCCCTCGGCGTTGCCCACGAACCAGGTGTAGGCCCGGTAGGGCTCCGAGCCCGTCAGCGTCCCGGTCTTGCCGCCGACGTTGACGCCCTCCAGGTAGGCCCTGCCCCGGTCGTCGTGGAAGCCGTGGAACCCCGTGCCGTCGCTCACCGTGCGCGCCATCGAGCGCACGAGCGTGGCGGCCACCTCGGGGCTCACCGCGCGCCGCCAGCCGTGCTCGCCGCCCACCGCGAGCGTCTCGCCCTGCGCTCCGCGAATCGACGACACGATCCACGGGCGGGTCATCTCGCCGCCTCGGGCGATGCCCTGCGCGAGCAGCGCGCCGTGGAGGGGGGAGAGCGTGCTGTTCCAGAAGCCCGCGGCGGTGCGCGCGAAGGCCAGGGTCTCCGTGGGGACCGTGAGCTGGCTCGCGGCCACCGGGGCGTCGAAGGGCAGCGCCTCGCCGAAGCCCCACTGCCGCGCCATCGACTGGATGCGGTCGGGGTTGAGCAGCTCCAGCGAACGCCGCGCGAAGACCGTGTTGATCGAGCGCGCGAAGGCCTCGGGCAGCGTGCTGCACTCGCGGTCGCGCCGCGGGTCGGTCATCAGGTCGCGCAGCGTGAGCGCGTGAAACCCACCCGACCAGCAGGTGGGCGTGCGCTCGGAGAACCCCTGCTCCAGCAGCGCCGAGGCGGTCACGATCTTGAACACGCTGGCCGCAGGCGCCTCGGCCACCCGCGCGAGGTCCCGGCCCGGCGCTCCGCGCGAGGCCCAGACCAGCACCCGCCCGGTCGCCGTGTCGAGCACCACGACGCTCGCCATCGGGAGCTGGTGCCGCTCCAGCAGGGCCGCGGTGGCGCGCTGCCAGGCGGGCTCGAGGGTGAGCGTCGCGCGGCGAGCGCCGGGCAGGTCGACCACGTAGTCACCCCCGCCACGCTCGAGGTGCGCGCGGGAGGGATCGAGGCCCTCCACCGCGGCGGTGATCGACGCCGGGGCGCCCCGCGACCGGCCGTGCGCCGCGACCCCGCCGTCCGCCAACGGGGCAGGCGCCTCCCGTGTCCGGGCGCGCTGCGCCACGGCGTTGTGCCGCAGCGCGACGAACGGAACCACCGCCCCGACCACCCCCAGCATCGCCATGGCGCGTGCTCGAAATACCATCGTGGGAGGGGCCGTTAGCCAGGGCGGAGGGGCCCGGTCAACTTCATGACAGACGCCATGTCGGCCCATGCGGACCATGTGTCGTCCTGCTCGTAAGTTCTGCCTTCCAGTGCTTTCCCTTGTACACTCCGACCCCGTGGTGGCGTCGGACCTGAATGACACGAGCAGGTTCAAGGTCAACGGGTCGCGAGATCGCCCGAGCCGTGAACCCTCGGTGCGCGAGGCGTGCCTCGTCGTGATGTATGGCGAGTCCATCGGGCGGCGTATCTCGCTGACCGCGGCGCCGCTCTGCATCGGCCGGTCGGCCGAGAGCGACCTCCAGTTCGAGGAGGAGAGCGTCTCTCGCAACCACTGCCGCATCGACCCCACCATGGGCGCCGCCGGCGTCCCAGAGTCGTGGAGCGTCAGCGACCTCGGCAGCACCAACGGCACCTACGTCAACGAGCGCGGCGTCGAGAGCGCCGTCCTCAACCACGGCGACCACCTCCAGATCGGCCGCAACATCCTGAAGTTCCTGGTGAGCGGCCACATCGAGTCGGCCTACCACGAGGAGATCTACCGGCTGGTGACCACCGACGGGCTCACCAACCTCCCCAACCGGCGCGCCTTCGAGGACGCCATGCAGCGGGAGTTCTCCCGCTCGACCCGCTACGTCCGACCGCTCTCCCTGCTGGTCATCGACATCGACCACTTCAAGAAGATCAACGACGTGCACGGCCACCTCGCCGGCGACGCCGCGCTCCGGCAGTTCGCCACCGTGCTCAAGGCCAACCTCCGCCGCGACGACTTCGCCGGGCGCATGGGCGGCGAGGAGTTCGCCGTGCTGCTCCCCGAGATCGACGACGCGGGCGCCAGGCTCACCGCCGAGAAGCTCCGGCTGCTCACCGCCCGGCATCGCTTCGTCTTCGAGGAGGCCGTGATGCCCCTCACCATCTCCGTCGGGGTCGCCACCCGCATGCCGTCCGATCAAGACCCGATGGAGATCTACCGCCGCGGCGACGAGCTCCTCTTCGCGGCCAAGCGCACCGGCCGCAACCGCGTCCACGGCTGAGCTCGGCCCGTGCGCCGCTTCGCGCAGACCCACCGGCTCGCGCTCCTCACCGCGGTGGGCGCCGCCGTCGCGCTCATCGCCGTCGGGCAGCGCACCCCGGCGGACGTCGACGAGGGCTTCTACGCCATCGCCGCAGAGCTCGTCGCCCACGGCCGCCTCCCCTACCGCGACTACTTCTATCCGCAGGCCCCGTACCTGCCCTTCCTCCTCGCGCCCGTCGCCGCCGTCGCCTCGCGCTTCGTCATCGAGCGCGTGGTCTTCTCCCTCCTCGGAGCGATCACCGCGGGGCTCATCGCGCACGGCGTGAAGCGCGACACGGACTCAGGCCTCGCGGCCGTCACCGCGGCGGCCCTCTTCACCCTCAACGAGCTCACCTGGCAGTGGTTTCCGAGCATCCGGCCCTACGCGCCGGCGGCCCTCTGCATCGTCGGCGCGACGCTCCTCGTGTCCGCCCCGAAGCGCCCCTCCCTCGCGCGAGCCGCCCTCGCCGGAGCCCTCGCCGGGGTCGTCGGCGGGCTGCGCCTGCTGCTGCTCCCCTTCGTCGGCGCCATCGTCGCCGCGGTCTGGCTGCGGGGCGCCCGCTTCGCCCTGCTGCGAGCGCTCGCGGTCACGGTGCTCATGCGGGTGACGCTCTGGGCCCCCGGCAACCAGCAGCTCCAGACGGCGCGCTGGACCATCCCCATTGCCCTGCTGGTCGTCGCGGCGGGGCCCGCCTGGCGCGAGCGCGCGAAGCGCGGAGCTCTCACCCTCGCCGGAGCCATCGCGGCCCTGCTGCCCCTCGCGGCGCTCTTTCGCATGGCCCCGGAGGGCTTCCTCTTCGGCAACCTCGCGTTCCACGCCAACCGGGTGACCGGGACGTGGGCCGCCGACCAGGCCCCCTGGTGGGCCCAGCGCAGCACGTACATCCACGGCCTCTTCGGCATCGTCTCGATGAACCACCTCTCGGCCTTCGCGCCGGAGCTCATCGTCCTCTCGCTCCTCTCGGGCTTCGCCCTCCTCGCCCGCCCCGCACGACAGACCATCGCGCCCTCCCTCGCGGCGGCCTCCGTCGTCCTCGCCGCGCTCGTCCCCTTCCCCGTCATCGAGCACTACTTCACCCCCGCCGTCCCCGTCCTGGCGCTGCTCGCCGGGCTCGGCCTCGGCCACCTCGACCGCGCCCTCCGAGGACCGCTCGCCCCCCGCCTCGCGCTCCCGGTCTGCCTCCTCGCGCTCCACCTCGTGATCGGCTACCCCAGCTTCCACCGCCGCTGGCGCGAGGGGCTCTACGGCGACTTCCGCCTCCACGCCTTCCGCCCGCGCCGCCTCGACTACGCCGCCGCGCAGGTGCGCATGGTGGCCAGGCGCCACCCCGGCCCGGTGCTCGCGCTCTGGCCAGGCTCCGCGCTGGGCCTCGGCCCCCGGATGCTCCCCGGCACCGAGAACCACTTCGCCCGCCAGGCGCCGATCCCCCTGGGCGACGCTGCGCTGCGAGATCGGCTCCACATCGCGACCGCCGACGACGTCCGCGACGCCGTCATCGCGCAGACCCCCTCGGTGGTGACCATCGACCGCGAGGTCGAGCACATGGGCGTCGATGAGTTTCGGGTGTTGCTGGAGCGCTGTGGATACCGGGTCGAGTCCGAGGCCCGCGGGGTGCTCGTCGTCTACGCCAGGGTCGAGGCCCCGGGCGACGAGTGCTCGCGGGCCCGCTGATCAGCCGGGGACGCCGATGCCGCTGCCGCGCGCCGGGACGACGATGAACACCGGCCGGGTGTCGACCACCGTGCCGCCGCGGCCGACCACGTTGATGGTCGCGCGGAAGAGCTTGGCGCTCGCGCCGCCCTCCACGAAGTCGTTATAGAAGTCCGCCCGGAAGGTCACCCTCGTGCTCGGGAGCACGTTGTAGAAGGTGGTCATGTCGTGGCGCTCGTAGCCGGTGGGCATGGCGGGCTCGCCGCTCACCGGGACCACCGCGCGGATGAAGTCCGCCGTGGTGCGCCCCATGGGAATGCCCATCGCGGTCGGGTCGCCCTCGGTGCGCGTGGTGATGTCCTGCCGCGATCCGCTCGCGAGCCGGGTGACCGCGTCGACCACCTGCGCCGCCACGCCCCCGACCGCGCGACCTGGACCGAAGACCACCGGGTTGCCCGAGGCGTCGGTGGTGCGGGTGCGCGTCGCGAGCACCTGCGAGTTGACGTAGGTCGCCCCGCCGACGCCGGCGCCGACGTCGATGCCGACGAAGAAGCCGCCGCGGGCGTTGAGGGCCGTGACGACGTCATTGCAGTTGTGCCCCTGGGTCGATCGGTAGGTCGCCGCGTCTCCCGCGAAACACCCGTCGTACCAGGGCGCGTCGGAGGCCAGCACCACGATGGGTACGCGCCCCTCGCCGAAGCAGCCCCAGCCGTAGCGGGGGTTGGCCGCGGTGGAGCCGCAGTCTCGCGCCGGGTCGACCTGCGGCACCCAGCCGTTGCCCGCGGGGTCGAGCGCGTTGCGCACCGAGCGCAGCGCCGCCGCGTCGCTCTCGTGGCCGCGAG